>Ga0209777_10000089_pt1 | contig 151237 bp, 187 predicted proteins | sample FrelakmetHBP12HB_FD_187147 | JGI IMG/M metagenome (GOLD analysis project Ga0209777, IMG submission 187147) | Freshwater lake sediment microbial communities from the University of Notre Dame, USA, for methane emissions studies -HBP12 HB (SPAdes)... | ecosystem: Environmental > Aquatic >... | reverse complement strand
ACTAGCAACTTTAATAGCACCGGTTGAATCTAATAGATGAAAACACCGTTCAAGTCTCGACTAAATAAGTCGTCCGTATTAACTCAGCCCTCTCTCGACAATTTTTTTGCGCAGTTTCGCTGGATTCTCTATATGGGCTCTTTGCCTACTGTTTAAACAATGTTATCAGTGGTAATAGCTTCTTTTACTGTTAAATAGTAATGGCGATAGGGCAGATGTGGTTTTCTATAGCTTCACCGCATTGCATTACCAGCTGAAGCACAGCTATGTCAAGCTGGTAACCCTATCGCCATCGTCTTATCCTAACCTAACCAAAATGAAACTGATTGTTTATTATTGTTGTTGCTTTATTATCCCCGTTTATGTATAATAGGCACGAACGATATGAATAACAATTCTAAAAGAAATAAGCGGAACACCTACAAGCATACTGTAGAGTCTACCGGTAAACCACCTCAACACGTCCCTAACAAGCGTAAAGCTGGTAAGGTTGCCTGTCTGACCTTCAAGGATCACAACCGTATTGGCTCATAAGTACTATGCATAAGAGTATGGTAAGTGTTGGCGACATAGTAGACGTTGAGCTGTCATTGTCTGGTAAGGCTGAACCGACTGGTGACCCTAAGAAGGTCGGTAATGTTCTTATTGTCAAGCTGTTACCACCTGAAATATCTTATAATCGCTACAATTACCATGGGTGGTTATGGCAGGGTGAGTTACTAGAAGAGCCTTCAGGTACGACTGATACGGCGAATTATAAACTGCTCTGGTGTAGAAGTGCTTTACGGACTAAACGGCATATCACCGGACGCGTTGATTGTATCAAAGGTGCTGATAATCAAGTACCTGACGACCCGCTTAGGCAGGCGTTGAAGAGGTTTGACAAGCGTCGGAAACATTCATCGTGATATAAACTACTCCACCTAGGCAGGAACTAAGTTTTCCTTAAGGTTCCTGCAGATTCTTTAGTAGGTACCTACAGATAGTTCTTGCGTTCCTCGGGTATTGTCTATATTATATTGTCGTTAGTTAAACCTTTAACCTGAAAACAATACTATGGCATTTAAAAAGAACGAAACCCTCGGTGCAATCACTCAAGCAATCATCGCTCTCAGAGACGAAACCCGTATGTCAGCTGATGACATGCTGTTACTCTTCGCTGATTACGAAGTTAATTGGCAGACTCTCAAGGAGAACAAACACTTTGTCGAGGGAGTCTGGTCAGGCTTCCCGTGGCCGATGGAGATGGAGAACACTTTCTGGAGTGCCGTCCGCAATTACAATCCAGTCAACGTCGTTTCGGTCGAGGAAGCGGTATCAGAACCCGTCCTCGAACAGAGCCAAACAGATATCGTAACCGCGTAACCCTAAACTAACCTGTAATCTACATTATGAAACCTGCTGCATATGATAAACAGTATGTGTACGACAACAGTGAACACTTCATGTACCTCTTTGCCCTTCGTGATAGCGGTCGTACCAATATGTTTGGTGCTGCTGCCTACCTGGAGGTAGAGCAAGACTTGGATAAAGCGACTGCCAAACAGATTCTGATGTACTGGATGGAGCACTTCCAGGAGATTGCCAAAGAGTTCCACATCGAAACCTAATCCATTATATGGCATACGATATAAGAGCAGCGTTGGCTCGCCTGCCAGCGCCTAAGAAGACTATCGAGGACCTGGTTTGGCCTGTTCATAACTATACAGAGAAGATCTCTCTGGGGGTTAAGACGACATTCCAGCAGTCTCCTACCCTGGCATTCAATATCAAACAAGTTGAAGCAGCTGTTAGAAAGGGATACCCCTGGCTAGCTAAGTTGACTAAGCGTCAGCGTGCTGCTCTTAACATGTTAATCGGGTTGGACATCAGACGCCTCATCCAAGCTGGCCAGGTTACTAAGGTTACAAGCAATGTGACCGTCGGTAACGAGTGGATGGCAACCAAAGAGCTCGTGGGTTCCGGGTATATGAGCCTGGTAGGTGATGAGTACGTCGCGCATACCGCGGAGGCAAGTAAGGGAGTATCCAAGCGCCCGGTAAACCGCCGCAAACTTCAACAGCTAAACCTTGTCAAAAAATAATTGCTTTTTATCTTGCGGTTCATCGACCAAGCCGCTATACTTTTAACAATGAGATGCACGTAAGAGTGTAACTCAAAACAAACAAACAAACAAAACGTTAACAACAAACAAACAAAATACAATGAGCACATCTGCTAACAAGCCCGCTACGGCGGCCAAACCCACAACCGCAACCGTTTCCGCTCCGGCCACCAAGGCTGTCGCGACCACGACTCCGGCCCCTGCGCTGAAGAAGGGTCCGTCTCCGGTGTTCTCGATTCCGGCGACCGCGGAAGACAAGACCTACATCGGTCTTCAGTCCGACCGCACGGGGATGACCCAGAAGGAGCTCTTGACGATGGCTATTGCCAGCGCCAAGAAACAGATTGAGGCGCTTCCGAAGTATGTCGCGCCCGAGCCGGTGGTCAAAGTCAAGGCGAAGAAAGCCTCCGAGGCCGAAGCGACCCTGGCGTCCGCTGGCAAGTAAGCCAAAACCAAAAATGGAGGGGTGGTACGTGAATACCACCCCTCCAATTCTCTTGCACTACCATTAACAATCAACGATAATCATTGTAGCGTAAAGATAAACAATTTTAATCAATATGAACGAACAAATATCACAACTTCGCAAAACGATTATCGCTTTGCTCGACGATGAAGAAGGTATCACCTCAACTGGATACGAAGAGCTCCAGGTGCTAGCCAACCTTATCGCCGAAGGTCACACTGGTGACATTTTCGAGATGGTTGAATCACAGGATGGAAGATACTTCCTCCCTGAAGAACACGGGTTGGTTTAAACACTAATTCGATTCAAACGGTACAACAGCCTATCTAGTAGATAGGCTCTCCGTGTGTTATAAAATTCGCACCTGTTTTTATAAGCGTTATATATACGATATACTATTAAATCTCCGTCATTGAATCTCTGTAACTATGATGTTTATCAACGACTTAAAGAGAATGAGAATAATATGATTAGAATATAATATGATTATAGAATCAGCTTAATAATATCTTGATTTGGTCGAATCTATATTGTATTATATACATATGAAAATTAAAACGACGGAGGAGCTTGAACAGGAGCAAATGGAACAACAGGCTATCGCGGCAATCCAGGGTGCTGGTGCCAGTCCAGCGCTGCGTATGGCACGCGAGACGATGAATGAAATCGTCGGCGATTTTTCCCTGATTACTGATGAGACGAGCAATCGTTTAGGATTAATTTAATCTGATATTCTTCTTGATTTATTAGCCCTGACCAGCTATTATCTTTGTATCGAAACGATAAAACGTTTTGCTGAAAATAACAAAACCAAACAAACATATGGCTAAAGCAAAGACAACCAAAAAACCAGTCGCCCGCAAACCTGCGAAGAAGAAATCGGACACGCCCGCAAAGAGCTCCCCGATGCTTAATCCGGCGCGCGCACTGTAATCAAAAAACAACTGGCCCCGCAATGGGGCCAGTTTCAATTTATGTTAAAAGGCCGATACTTGAAAACCCAGGACCTGGACAGGCTGGCTGCAATGAAGGTCGGATGCTTCGCTCCTTGGCTGTATGATACAGCTACCACTGGCACATGCGGTTGTGGTGCGTGTGCCTTATCCACTCTTACAGGTACAGACCCTCGTACCTTTGTCAAAGCAAATAAGAATAGAGAGCATTATGCAGATAGGTTCATGCTGAAGCAATTGCACGATGCTGGCTATCAGACCATGTCTATCACGAGGAAGGGGATCACCAGCCACCGCTTCATCGAGTACCCGCTCGACCGGCAACACGTCCTGCTCACGTCACAGCTGTATGCACGCAACGTGGCGACCTGGGCTGTCATCCACAACAGGCTCTGCTATCATAATTTTCAAGTAGGTAACATAGACAGTCTTGACTTCCTGAACAAACCAACAATAAGCTGCTATACTGTCTGGCATCCCATCTGGGACGTTACACCCGACTGGATGATATCCTATAAAACTATGGCTTGATTTTCCCCTGAAAGAGGCTATAATGAATTATTCATTAGTGAATAATTCACCTCGACAAAATAGAAGGAAAATTCTGACAGATTAAGCTTGCAGCCTCAACTAGATGCCTCTATACTGAGCGTATGAAAATTACAATCAATATTCCGGACTGCGCAATCAAAACAGTACTCGAGACTGCTGACAGATGGGGCATACGTACCCCTACCTTTAAGCAGGTCAAGAAGAGGATGAAGACAGACAAGAAGTTTGAAGCGAGGCTCAAGCGGTTCTTTATACACGAATTTGATAGCATCTTAATGGATTCGTGTTTTACAGATTCTCTTGACGCGTCTCTCGAAGCTTTTAAAGACGAGTACATAACTGATTTATTCAAATAAGGCTTGCCAGTTTCCTCGGAATCAACTAACCTATACGTATGAATAAAGACATCATGATTGCAGGCGGCTTCGAGAAGCAAGTCGCTCTTGTCGAAGAAGACAAATGCCCCGGTTGCAAAGAGCAGGTCAACCTGAGCGACTTTAAAGACCCTCTCTCCGCTCGCGAATATACAATCACTGGCATGTGCCAGAAATGTCAAGATAATTTTTTCGGTGAAGAATAAACATTGCACGACCAGACAAAATCAACTATTATACCCCTATGAAGAAACTGAAAGACGCTCTATCCCAAACCTCACCAACCATTATCGTTGCTGCTGTCAAACAGGACAGCAAGCTATTCTCAACCCCCATCCATAAGGCTGACAAAGAGTTTCTGTTGAACGAAGCGATTCGTACGGGCCTGTCGCAAAAGGATATCATCCAGAGAGCGATTGAAGCTCTCAAGAACGGCAAACAGATTCCGAACGCAATGCCTATCAAATTGTAACATGAAAAAGAAATATTTTATCTTTGCGTACGACCAAGCCGGCTTCGATTACATCAAGCCTTGGAAGGACCTTGATGACGACGAACGCGATGCGCTGATTGAAGAGCATGGCGACCTGGAGACTGCCGCTGAGGAGGAAGCTGAGAGCGAACACTTCTGGGTCGTAGATGAAGCCGAACTGAACAAGATGCGCGAAGAGATAGCAAAAGTATTAACATAACAATTTGGGGGTCGGCGACAGAGGCAGCGCGCAAAAGTCCGATATAACGAGAGCCTCACGGCATTCGCCGGCCCCCATTCTAATTTATGAACAGACCAATCATCAAGGGCTCTATTGTACATTACAACGAGGGCTGGCAGCGGGTAACTGCCCGCTACAAAGACTCTGTCAACCTCGGCAGCATCTTTGGCAGCAGGGTCAATCACAAACGCGTACCCTTGTCAGAGGTTTACGAAGACGAGGATATGTGGTATAAGCATTGGCAGCAATCAGAAACTTATCAATGCATGTAACTTTTTAGCTTGCAACCTAGCTAGGAATCAGCTATACTCTGAGTATGAAAATTACAATTACAGTCGACCTTAACAGAGAAGTAATCCAACACATTATTGACGGAGCTACTGAACTAGCTTTCGATACGGATGGAGAGCCTATTAGAGGCATTTCTGTTCCAGAAGACTTTGAGGATTTCAAAAAGCGTTATAAGAAGGACGCCAAGTTCAGAAAGCAAATCGACAAATTTGTGCAATGGAATTGTGAGTGGGGCATTTGCAGAAATAACGATGAGTTTATCAACTGCATTATGGATGAAGATTGGAACAAAATCTTCAAACGGTCATAATCGTGTTGCACTAATCGCCGCGTTGCACTATAATCCCCTTATGAGCATCGAAGCATTTGGCATCAAATGGCCCTTCACCGGACGAACAGCCCCTAACGGAGCTCATCTGGAGGTTCACAACATGCACCTGAAATGGCTCGACTTGCTCTGGTGGAATGAAGCAAGGCAGCAGTGGATTTACCTGTCAACAATTCCGAAAGAAAGCTTGACGAATGAGCAGGCAGCAGCTATTATAAGCGTATGAGTTACATGTCAATGGAATATATCGACAAGCTGCAGAAGCAGATTGAGAAGCTTGCTGACGAGAACAAGCAGCTTCAGAAGCGAGTATCTTGCCTGAGGGTTGAAACCTCTCAAGCTGCTACTGACGCAAAGAAATGGGTAGTCGATAATCTTGACGCAATCAAGAAATTGTATTTGCAATCAGCAGCTGAATAGTTTATAATTGACTTATGATGACAGACATCGAACTAAAACAACTGCTGGCGAAGATGTTGCCGGATGTAATCAAAGAAGATGGAACATTTTCATCATTTCTTAAATCTCTTGAAGAACTAGAACTGCCAAAGGACTTATGAATAACTCTATGACACCCGAAGAAAAGATTAAAGCGTTGGCTGAGTTGGATGGGTTTAAGACAGGAAAGACGAATGATGGATATGGAGAGTTTGAGTTTCCAATTATTGAAGGTTGTGTTGGTCAATTTAACGACTACCTCACCTCCTACGACGCCATCATCCCGCTGATTCAGAGGCAGGATAGTGACATTCAATTAAAACTTTTGTGTCAACTTGAAGGTAGTTGGATAGACGCAACCCCTATCCAACTAGCCGATGCATTACTCGTAGCAACGGGAAAGATGAAATAATATGAAAAATTTATACGAAAATTCATTAATTATAGTAGCATTATATTGCCTCATTAATTTTGTTTACAGCATCTTAATGTTGTGTTCCTACATTGATAAGCATCTCACAATAACAATCAAATGGTTATGAACCTAATTGAACAACTCCACCAGCATGGGATGGACAAGTCAACAGACGCTTTAGATGCGTTGGCAGAAGCAGTGCGCGGAGATAGGAAAGGCTCGAACAGACCCATGCCAAGCAAGCTGCAGCGAGAGGATTCGGCATAGGTCCGAAAACGAAATCAAGCTAATAACAAAGCCTATCTGATAAAGTTGTTGCACTATTAGCTTGCATGTTGTTGATGAAGACAGTACAATGTACTTGTAACAATTAAACAAACATATGAACCAAACAGACGACGAACCAACAAAGACAAAACCTGACAAAACTCAAGTGACCTTCATGGTACTGACTGACGGCTACTACACTCGGCACTACAGCGAGGAGGAGGCTATCAAAGAGGCGACTCGACAAATCGACCGCGGTGACAGCAGTGAGTTTGTCATCTGCCGCTGCACGCCCATCAAGCGCGTCCGTCGTCCAAGTGTTGTCATCGAGAAGCTTTAGGTTAAGGGGTTGGGGACAAGCCTGACAGCTAGAAGAGGACTAGCTGTCAGGCTACTCTTATGGTCAGATATAAATAATATAGATGCTAACAGCCTTTGTAGTAATAGTACTGGCACTAGTGATGCTTGAAGTAGCTGATATATTCTTCCCTGGCGACTAGCTCTTAGGCTGCCACTCCTGATAGCCGAGGAGGCGATAGAAGGTACGAGCAGCCTCTCTCTGCTCTGCAGTCAGGTTACCGACTAAGATGTAATATGGTTTAGTCTTCATGTGAGTAGTATAGAGGCTCTGACGACAACTGTCAAGCTTATTCTTACCTGAGAGTGTCTGAGAGTGTCTGAGAGGTGCTAAGAGGTTTGAATAGGTACACATTCTATTTCCGTCCTCAAATTTTTATAACATGTTCATCTAGAACACCTTAAAGGAACCCATCGATACACATATGCTAATTATATTAATAGGTCATATGAGAAACACTGACTGTGTCTGAGAAACACAGGTGGTTTTGCGAGACACGACCGGGGATTAGCCCCCACCACGAAAATAAGACTGGTATAGCGAGAACTTTTTTTTCCACAGAAGGTGCATGGCAACTTTCTTCGTCCAAATTCTCGTCCAAATACTCAAATTTTTTTTGCGCGTTTTTTTATAGAATTTTCTATATGGTTTTTCCGGCGGGGTTCTCGTAAATACTAATATGGAAAAGTTGAGCGGGTTTAAAACATTTTGTGAGACCTTTAACGTGGGTAATATCATGTTAATAACTTACATACTTCCTAATACGGATGATGTAAAATTTACAGGTTCACCATCAGGTACAGTAGGTGATTTCACCGTCATGGATGGTAGCTCTCGTGTAGATGGAAATTTTATAGAAGATAATGTCATTACATTAAAAGATTATCTGATGATGTGTAAAGAGCGGTTAGCAGCATGGAGACCTGATTTAAGCCGTGACATAATATTCTCTGATATAGCATATACGTATGATGCTTATGGTCTTCCAGAAAAAACAGAAGCTAAGCTTAATCAATATCGAGGTAATATACAGATCCCTAAACTGCGTGAACTCTGTGCTGATTACAAACTGTGGGGACTGTATATACCACCTGATGGTAGTATATCTATAAACCCACAATTTGTTATACCGCTTGGTGTAGATGTCTCAAATGAACAAGCTGTTATAGAACACTTTAAACCTGGCAGTACAATATCGCCAGAATACCAAGCTTTGAAGGATAGGTTTAGCAAACCGCGCCGGCAGAAAACATAGATATGAATTCGTTTAAAACATTTTTAACTGAGTCGTTTAATGTGCCAATAGGTATATACCTCTCATATAATGTACCTTCCAGTTGGAGTCCTAGTCATGATAGGGTAGGGTACTTTGGTGCTACGGTAGAGACTGGTCAAATTGAGCATTCCTATGGTTACGGTCTCCAGGTGCCTGTTGACTTTGATCCTGATATGGTTCAGCCGGTGTCGTGTTATCTCGGACAGTGTCTTGGGAGGTCGCGCCGTATTCTTAACACACCTAGTATACCTGACGAAGCTATTGTGCGTGCGTTTAATCATAATAGTTTTGAGAGGTACATCTATCAGAATGTATTGTATTATGCTAGGGAGGCTGGCTTTGAGATTCCTGACCTTTATCAGGCAGTTGAAAATAAAGAATTGTTTGGTTTGATGATTCCAACTATGTATGCTAAAACTGATCTAGATCGTTTTGTTGACTTTATAATTCCGTTAGGTGTAAACGTGGTAAGTAAACAGGCAGTGATAGATCACCTATCTAAGAGAAATAATACTTTACGTGACCGCTTCTCAAAACGGCGCCAGTGGAAAAAATAGATATGAAACCCTTTGATACATTTATTGCAGAGACTTACAAGCGTGAACCTGGCGCCTTGTGGATGTACCTTGACTTTATAATGACACAGGCCAAAGCTCCATATTTCGAGATTCGTATGACAAAAGAGCTTCGAGAGCATCAGCGGGAGTTTGAGAGGGTTAATGGTATAGGTGGGTTTTTATCTAAATGTGATCATGTAGTGCGGACGTGTTACACTGGTAGATATAGTGATGGCTTCTCGGTTAGAAATCATATATACGATGAACAGCATATAGCTCCTGAGATTAACAAGATAGCTGAGGAGTATGATTTTGAGGATTGGAACAGGATGCGCCAGATGAGGGTATTGAATGGTACTATCTACGGCTTTATACAACCTGAGCTCAGACGTATTGAGGGTGGATATTACATCTCATTTCTGATACCCGCCTCAGAGGATTTTACTAGTTTTGATAGTACTATATATGTCTTAAAAAACATGAAGATGCATGGTACCCAATCAGATGGACCTGCTAAACAGTTTGTTAAGCAATTCGACAAATATAAACAACCGCGACAATGGAAAAAATGAAAAGTTTTAAACAATATACTGAGTCGGTAGATACTATACACGATGTTGAACGCTGGGCGATTGTCGAGTGTGGTATTGATGCTAGGTTCCCCTGGAGTGTTGGCTTTGCGTTTCAGACGCAGAGTAGTGCTTTCATCCTTAAACACTTTTCACAGTTTAGCGTGATTACTCATATGATAGATTACTTTGGTAACTGCGGACGCTTTATCGATAGTTCAATAAATGAGAGACTAGGTAAGAACGAGTATATAGAAGAAGTAGAGTCGGCATTTGATAATGCTGGTGTATTACCAGACATCAAGTCTAATGTATATGCATACGGTACTAATAATTTCACTGACCCTATGCTAGCTCACAAGCTTAACAATATGGATGTATGGGGATTTCAACAAGAGACTGAAGAAGCTAGTAGTTTTGTATATTCAATAGACTTCCTAATACCTCTAGGTATCAATTGTACAGAAGAATCAGTAATGAAGCAGCTAGTTGATGTAAATGTACGCAAGAATACTAATCCCCTATATAACAAGTATAGTAAACCACGTGTCTGGAAGAAGTAATAAATAACAATATGGAATCGTTTAAGATTTTTTTAGAGGGTAGTATGGCGTATACTTATTTTACTATACGCTATAAGATACCTCCGGGTGCTAAATCTTTTGAAGATTTCGATGATGGTTTTGAAGTAGCAGGTGTAACTCATCCTCTCCCACCGGTTAACGAGCGTCAGATTGTAGATAACTCACAATTTATACATAATGTCAGGCAGCATATTGCTAAGGTAGCTCATGTCGATGCCTGGATCGGTGGTAATCAGTTTCATAAGAGATATAAAAATTTTTTCGTCTCTATAGGTAGAGAGATAGCACGTAATCTTCATGTTGAGGAAAATACAGCTGAGTATGGTAACATAATAAACAATATGGAGTTTGGCAACTTCTATGGTTTTATGTTACCTATAAAAGAGAATGGTTGGATGGAGTTTGTAGTACCTATGACAGTGCACCCTAATAGCAGACATTCAGTAGCTTTTGCATTAGACTCTACCCTTGACAAATCAGCTGCTGAGTTCCAATCTAAAGTCGATAAATTTAAGGAGCGAAGGCAATGGAAATAACGCATAAAATAAATGATGAAGTAGAGATTGAATTACATCGGCACCCGTCAGATGATCTAGATGGTAATGAAGGTCGCGTAGCTTTAATGCGTATAAAGGTAATTGATAGAGCTAATGCGAACGGTATGGTTTATGTCGGTGGTGATATAATTCGACCACCAGCATTTCTACATGATTATAACTTTGATTTAGCGTGGGCTACAGAAGGTCATTTTGTATATGGTAGATATGACGCTATAAAGCAGCCAAATCAAGCTAAACCTGACCCTGCTATGCAGAAATATTTAGATAGGTTTAAAAAGAGACGGGAGTGGAAATCATGAAAAGTTTTAAAACATTTAACCCCGGACCTCATAAATTTCTCAAGATAAAATTTGCTCTCGTCTGGGATGATGATAATCTAGATACTCGATTAGATTACGGCTTCACCCGTCAGGTATATTACCCACATCTTACTGAAGACAATGCTAGTAAGGTTGATGCGATAGATACCTATATAGACGCCTGTGAAGAAATGTTAGCTGGTGAGAGTAAAGAAGAGTCTAACATAGATGTAGAGTATGAAGCAATTGAACGTGCCGTATACAATGAAATACTGTCAAATGCTCATCTGACAAGTGATATGGATAGACGTAATTTATATATGAGAGTAATGTCTCATGAGCTGTATGGTTTTATTGAAAAGTCCGGTGAATATTCTCTAAGCTTCTTAATACCACTGGAAGTTGATAGTACACAAAAAAAAGAAGTAGCACAATTTATTGTACAGCTGCCCAATATGGATCTAACAAAGCTTAAAGATAGATTCGCGAAAAGGAGACATGAAAAGAAATAGACTATACAGATTTGATACGTTAGTTGAGAATGCTACGACCGGTGGTGATTACAAGCCTTGTATAGTGATGACGAGCAGGTTACCTGATATTATAAAAAAGACTCATGAAATAGCAGGTGATACTAAGGTTTGTAGGATAGATGTTAGTGTAGATACTGTAGATATTAATAGTATCCATATAGCTGATACAATAAGCTTTGATGAGTTTATTGAACGGACTAGATTGTTAGCGCAAAAGGATATGGATACACTAGTGTCTTATTCAGATGTCGCAAAGATATTTGATGAGAGAGCGAAGGATGTGATTGCTCACTATGTATGTGAGTCTCTTAAACTGCAAGGTCATGAAAGAAAAGACATGGAGTGGAATATAGCAGATTATATTAGTGTATATGGTTGTCTGATTAAACGAGGACCTATATATGATGCAGAGAGCGTGCAAATAATAATACCACTCAATGTTGACATTGGTGATAAGAATTTAGTTGCAAGATCTATGGCGAGGTATCAGGGTGTTTATAAGGATCTCAAAGACCGCTTTTCAGCTCGCCGTCAACATAAACCATTAAAACAAGAGAAGAGTACAGAATCAGGAGTATAAATAATTGTATGCTAAGAAGAGAAAAACGTAAAACTGCGACTAATGTTGTCAATAAGACTCACACAACAGATAGGAACATCTATTCACAATATTTGAAGGTTCAGGAGTCTACTGATGAAGAGGGTATGGGACCTGAGTATCGCAAACGTTCTGACGAAGCACCAACACCCGGTGAACATGATGAATCACATGGAGGTAGTGAAGGTGAAGTAGAGGTTTACGCTGTACACGTTGTAGGTGATAAGATCGAAGACAGTGCAGAGATCACTGCAGGCGAGTGGTGTCCGGAGTGTTGTATAAATGCATTACTTGAACACGAAGGTGAAGAGAAGTTAACTGCAGATGATATGGATAGAGAATATACGGTAGCTAGTGATGACCACACGATCTTCATAATGAAGAATGATCATGATGTTCATTACATTTTTATTAAACAGTAATTTATGAGGTTCTTTAGATTTGTTGCAGCACATTATAGCAGCACAGAGACGAAGTGGTTGTTGTATATCACTATTGCGTTTCTGATGTCTGTGTATAATGGCTTTGACAAATATAACAGCTTCGCAGAGATACCTCATATTAAACTGTTTACAATTCTCCTCTTCTCTGTTCTACAGGCTTTAATCGCCTGGAGAGCATATGTTGATCAATCTATCAATAATCGCAATATGGATAGAGAGATCGCTGCAAGAGTTGCGCAATCTAATAGCGTACCACCGCTAAGTGGTGTATAGAGTATATTGATTTATTGTACATCTCAGTAAATACTGTATATGACATCTCCGATTGAAAACGATCTAAACAGCATTGATACTCTTATCGGTGTAGGTTCAAAACAATCAGACTATCTGTTAGATCAAGCAGGTCAAAGATTCTCTCTAGTATCTGCTATAACTAGTCACCCTGATTTCACAACAGCAGCTGGTGTATTTGCAGCTGTCATCGATGATAATTGTCGTTATAGGTTTGAAACGTACAGTCAAAACTTCATACGTAATAACGGTAGCTATTTTGGTAATTCACGAGACTATAGAGGTAACTTAAAAAACTGGACGATTACATGGAATACAACTACCATAACATATGATGGGTTTGTAAGCAATTATCAACCAACTGGTTTGATACCAATGATTACTGCTCCAAGTGCACCGGTTACATATTTCGAATTATCTACATTTACGTTCATGGCAAATCAGTTTGCTTTCTTAAATCAGTACCTGTGGGCGGATCCAACAAACCCTTCTTTATCTGCATATGCAACCAGTCCTAATATGAAGTATGGGGTGTATTATAGCGCAAAGAGTACTACTGGAGCAGCTAGCGCAATACAGATCGATACTGCGTTTTACTTAAACAAGAAAGAATTTCTAACACCATTAGCATGAGATTATTTCTATACATTACATTCTTTGTGATGCTCCATTTAACATCACATTCACAGCCTATAGCATCACCAACTCCACCACCTCAATTCTACAGTAATATACTAACATCTAGCCAGTCGATTCTCGATATTACTAAGAAGTGGTTAGATACAAATGCTTTAGCAAAAACGTCGAAGAAGTGGATAGTTGTACCGTATATGACGTATGCTCCAAATGGACCTGCACACGTTGGTGGTGGCCTGTTTTGCATCTATCAAGTATCAGATATTATCGGTATGGGAATTGGTATTGATTATCTAGGACAACTATCAATGCCTAGTGGACAAGTATCTGTTAAGTTTCCAACTCAACCACTATTAAAGTTTGGTATACCATGGACGTTTACACCGTTTGCTTTTACGGGTGTCGCTGTACCAGTGTTAGATAAGGTTAACAGGTTTTCTACTTTAGCTGGTAGCGGATTGTCCATTAGAATGCACAAATTTACAATCTTCGGAAAGCAAGCAGAGGCTGGTGTTGCAGGTGCAGCAGTTAGATGGATGGGCACTAGCGAGTATAGTGGTACGCATTATAGTATCATGCCTGTACTTCACGTTATACTTTAATATTGATTCTTAAGTTGCTCCGCCTATAATAGGATATGCAAAAGATTTACACGTGGGATGATATCACTAGAGACTGTGACGCTCTTGTCGACAAAATTAAACATCTCCAGTTTACCAGCATTATCGGACTCGGACGTGGTGGTCTTATTCCAGCTACTATTATAGCTAATAAATTGGATGTACAGAAGGTATACAACATTGGAGCTTGTTCATATACTAGCATGTTCCGACACGAGACGCTTGTTGTATATCAGTATGTACCTAAGGATATATCAGTCGGTAACGACCTAGTTCTGATTATAGACGACTTAGTAGACTCAGGTAAAACTTTTAAGGAATTGGCTGAAAACTTTTCTCTTTGTAAGTTCCGGACTGCAACGCTGTATGTAAAACCGAAGACGGTTTTTTACCCTGACTTTTACGTTTCAACTGTTTCGAATGATGACTGGATTGTCTTCCCTTGGGAGGTCGCACCCTCTTCATCTTAATACCAACCGGTATTACCTTTGACGTAACTTGACCTGGAAAACCTTGCGGTACAGGTCCTAGAGTATTAACGTTTCTACCTTGAGGAACATAAGAGTAACCAGGTGAAGCATATGAACCACAATCACCTTCTACTATATTAGCCTTACTAGTGACTTTAGAATAACAGTCCTTTAGAGTCTTTCGCTTTCTAGTAAATAGATATTCGTTCATGATTAACGTATGAGACCGTGAGCTGTTAAAGCATCGAGTAGCGAGTTATAAGACGCTATGATATCTGCTGATGTAGAAACCATAGCGGTTAGTCTTGCTGGTGCTGATCGACGACCGCTGAGTAGCTGATTCTTATTAGCGTCATATACACTTGAGTTGAATGAGCTTAGAGCTGATACGCTACCAGCAATAGTAACTCTTTTGATATTCCATGTTGGATCCACAACGAAGAATCTATCATTAATTGCTGCTGTGCCATCCCCGGAGCCAACTTCAAACAATGTACCATGTATACGAACAGGTCGAGTATCAAAAGATGATAACAAAGCAAATACAGCAGTATATGCTGAAAGTACATTAATGTAAGAGCTAACATCTCCAAGATTTAAACCTGCGACTTGTACTAGGTTATTACTTCCAGCGCTAACAATTGACGACCAGCTACCAAATATACCCCCATTTGCAGCAGTAAGGGTGCTTACATTTATTGTAGATGCTAATATGTCACCTTGAACAGAAAGTGACTGTGTTAGAAGCGTATCACCTACAACATGTAGAGCTGTATCTACATTGGGTTCAGAAACATTTATACCAACATTACCACTATTCGTTATAACAAAAGTAGTGCTAGTATTATGATTAAACGTAGCAATATTTTTACCATACGTATTGCCTTGCTGTGTAACAGTTAAAACCGTAGCAAGCCCGTTATTAACAATATTAAGAGCTGATAAGCTTGAGATATTAACAGTGTTACTAATTGCAGTAAGTTCACTATACAGTGATGATGAAATGCTATCAAGAAGAGTTGTTGTAGGGAACTGTACAGCTGTCAACGGCCAGGTACCTATCGGATCTGATGATAGTTTTGGACCGTAGCAACTATAGAGCAACGGGTAGAGAGACGTATCTACATAAAAGTCTTCTGGTAGACCTGTAGAGTCTGACGGTACACCGGAACCGTTGAGCATTGCTGATCCTCGCGGACCAACGCAGAGCGCTTGAATTGCTGAGACATTAAGAGTAAAAGTTGCTGTTGCACTTGGCATAATAGTATTTATTGGTATGTTATAGAAATATACTCACTACCTATATAAGGTGCACCTGAATTAGCTGGGTCATCTATTATAAAGAGCTCAGGTGTACCGGGAACGGAGTTATCATTTGAACCGGTAATCACTTGACCTCTTGACAGTAATGCGGGGTTAGGGTCGAGACCTATATAATCTGCTGCAGAATAGCTGTATGATAATGTTGCATCGTACGCGTTTATATTGACATTTTGTATAACGACATATGTATTGTCGTTTAAAATTTCAAAGGCTACATAGACTCTGCAGTATCTAGTTGTTGCAGACTCTAGAGGAACTGTTAGATAATTTGTGAATACGCGATCGGTTGTGTACTTACAGTCTACGTATACTGCAGTGCCGAGATTTGCTAGACGAATTCTGGTTCTGTTAGGTGTACCTTGTGCTATATTAAATGGTACAGCGGCAGAGGATAGATTACCAGTATTCGCAAGTAGTGGGAATCCATTAGCTGCCTGTCCTCTGACGCTTATAGAGTTAGGTTCATATGCAGTTAGTCCACCTGTACCTGTTTCATCAGAAGCAAAGCCACCAGAGAAATCTAAGCATACACCTACTTGAGCATCTAAAACACCGCTAGTAACATCACCGCTAGAGTAACCTGCTCCAGCTGCAGCTGTTTCACCCTCTGGAGCAACTCTATAAAATGGTAAGAAGCCTACTAATATACTACCACTAGGCGATACAGTTAGATTGTTTGAATAAGCGGTGTAATCAACCGTAACAACTACATCTTTATGAGCGTCGAACACAGTATCATAAAATAGGACTGGCAGCGCTGGTTCATACGGTGTCGCTGTCGGAGTAGGTGATATCGTTGGTGTTGGTGATACCGTTGGTGTTGGTGACGGTGTTGGTGATACCGTTGGTGTTGGTGACGGTGTTGGTGATACCGTTGGTGTTGGTGTTGCTGTTGGTACCGTTGTAGCTGTTGGTACTGGTGTAGCTGTTGGACCTATCCAGGGTGTAGGTGTAGGTGGTATCGGAGTCGCTGTTGGTACAGGTGTGGGTGTAGGTGGTATCGGAGTTGCTGTTGGTACAATAGTCGGAGTAGGTACAGGAGTTGCAGTGGGTACAGGTGTCGCTGTTGGTACAGGTGTAGGAGTTGCCGTTGGTGTCGGCGTCGGTGTCGGAGTCGAAGTTGGTATTGGGGTCGGTGTTGATGTTGGCGATGCTGTTGGTGTTGGTGGTAACGGAGTCGCTGTTGGGGTCGGTGCAGGTGCATAGTTATGCCAAACCGCTGACCCAGTGCCGCCATTAAAATCGTATGGTATAGTGTCTGGTGGGTTATGAGGAGCATCAGGGAAATTACCTAGTATTACCTTGCTAGGCGTATATAGAACCCAACCGAATCCACGTCCTATCCATATAAGCCTATAACCTACTCCAGTAGTTCTTATCAACGTATATTGATTAGCACCGAACTTATCAGAGCTATATGTACCGTCGTAGGTTCCATCCTGTGTACCTGATATAATTGATGTGTATATTGTTGACATTAGTGTATTACAAGTTGATTGTTGTTAATTGATATCATAGACCCCGGTGCATTCAGATACATAGTTTCTGCAATCGGAGAAAATTGATTACCTTCAAAATTCTCAGAAAACAAATACATATCCGGTGTTAAAACAGTAACAGCAAGGTTATATATTGTCTCATAATTATCAATACTGAATGTAGTATCAACATGATAAAACATATTAGATACATCCTTAACAAGAAACTTCAATGTATATGTATCAACCTCAGGGCAATAATGTAATATTGGTCGCTCTACTAAAACAACAGCAGTAGCAGATAGAGATGTATTACCCAATGAGAAAGCTGATAAATCAGACGATATTGTTAGCTTATGTATATTATCAAAGTCATACTTATACATGTCAAAATATATAGTCTTATCATGTAACCAAGTTTGTGTGTTATCCATGTTAGTAACTGCAACATATATTGCTTGATCACCAACATCGAACCAAATATTAGAAAAGCAACAGAAGTTATGATTGTTGCCTCGAGCTATATAATTCTGCTCAACTGGATAGTTTAGAAATTGGTACTTACTCTGTACATAATTAATCTTCTCGAATATCATGTAAGACTCGGTTTCTATTACCAAGGTATCAAGAATAACGTCTATGTTTTTTGTGTTATTAAACACTTCTTCAGAGACAATACCAGGATACTTTATAAACATTCCACTCAGAGCAGCAGATGCTGGCTCGATTATTGAACTGTTGTAGTTACGATAATATAATTCACCGTATACATCGTGCTGAGCATATAGAGAGACATCTGCGCTTAGAGTTCCAACAGCATCTTGTAATTGAGTTTCCGCATTTACTAGAGTTTCACCTACTAGGTTATTTTGTACTGTAAAATTGTCATTGAACACTGCAGGTAGAGTTAATACACCATTAATATAGAACGGACCTGAATCCATATAAACGTGTGGTCTGTCTTGTATATTGAGTGTGAATGGATCTGGCTGACTAAAGTCACCAAGTTCATATATATCTGTACCGGGTGTCGGTATCTCGATAAATGTATAACCATTGTAGTATGTTACTACAAATTCATTAGATGTTTTATACCAATCTAACTCTGGGTATAGATCTACACTCTTTAGGATTATATCGAAATTTGTTGCAGTTATACTATCATTTGTATTGAGGGTTACACCAGAGTAATTTAACGCCTCATTTTCTTCAGAGAAATCGAAGTCATATGCAGATACAGAATCATAAAATACATGACCTCTTAATGTAAGGCATGTTAATGCTTCGCCATTCTCCTTATAGTATAGAGCTTTAGGATCGTCAAATTTATAAACCTCTTTATATAAGCTGTATTCGTTATTATAAACATCACTCCTATGTTGGAATAGTACTTTGTTAGTGTTTAGCAGTGTCGCTTGTCGCTTGTCAATCGGTAGTACCTCTTGAGTATCAGGTGGAAATACATCACTATTAGCCCAATCCAGTCTTTGTGCACCTGTAAAGAAATCGACAGGGTCTTGTAATCTTGATGGACCTGTTGGATCCCAATTCAGAGATTCCGATCGTGATTGATAACCTTTATACTTCGTTAGAAAATCACTTATAGCTTCACCAAATCTATAAGTGTTAGTTAGGTTACATTTTAAACCATCAACACTTTCAGTGAATGTAAACGGTGTTGGGAATTTTGTACGGCTCAGACCTGATATATTACCATATATTGTAGGGTCCGGGAACACGTATATAGTGTCAGCTGACAAACTTGTAACAGTGCCATGAACATTAAAACCTAGGAAATTCAAAATACCTAGCTTATCAGGTCTAAAAAATCTACCTACATGCTTCTCAGGAACTATCTTATCACTCTGTACCATCGCAACGGTAGGGAATCTACGGTTTAGATAATCGGTAAAGTGGTCTGCATCAAATAGCTTATCATATGAGAACTTTAGATCAGCGTTAGTAGATAGGTAATAAAAAGTCGAACCACTGAATTGCTGCAAAGCGCTCTTTAATGTATTAAGATTTAAGTTAGACGCATCAAGGTTATTAACTAAGTTAATGTAGTCCTGATCCTTTAGATACTGTAAATCATCCGACGTGAAGTTCAGATTCACGCTAAAATTATCACCTAACTCTTGGAGGATTACAGGGTATTTTTCTATAGCAGATACCACACTAGTATCAAAATCAACAAACAGGTTCGGATCAAATGGGTAACTATTCGCAGCAAACATTTCAGCTCTATCACCTGTAGCTTCGTATGCTGAAGCAGGTAGCTGAGAGTTGGTATCGAAGTAGTTGGTTTCCATATCATAATGTTCCTCGAACATTATGTTTAACTGTGTCTTGATAGTATCCCTATCGATACCAGCAGCTGTAAACAGTTTATTGATAGTAGGATCAACGAAGCTTAAAATTAACTCATCATATACTAATCGCTTAATACTATGCTCAGAACCCTTTAGGTTGTAGTCATACACGGCAGCTTTTGTTTTATCTCTTAAGCTAGCATAGTGTAAGCATACATCCTTAATCTTGCGAACTAACAACGGCAGTACAACCGCTAATTCGGACGGGTTATTTACATCAAGGTTTTGAATGAATCTCCGCTCTTCTGTGGTTACATAGTTGATTGCTATGTTACGAAAAAGTGAAACGTAGAGCTCACGAATAATATCTTGGTTAGAACTGAAGCTAGAATTAGTAACATCAAACCATTTATTAATATACTTCTTATACTCATTTAGTAAGAATACTGGGTCAGATGAAATGTTTGCAAAGTTCTTGACCCAGTCTAAGAATGCTAACGGAGCATTTCTATCGATAGCTGACAGGTTCGCTCTATTATACGTAATAGAGCTCTGCAGGGCTAGATCGGTGAATGTGATAGCTGAATCCATTAACAATATTTAATTGTTGTAGGTTATATCAACAGCGCTAGTAAACAACCTTAAACCTTTTGTAATCTCATAGTTTAATAAGTTGTCCATAATACCATCGTCATTAACCCACTCCGTATAAGAACTAACTGTAAAGTTTAACGTGTTCTTGCTATCATCCCAATTGATAACAGAGTTTGTTATAGGCCACTGAGTTGATTCAAGATACCTATAAAAGCTGTAAAATTCACCAATATTGGTACCGTTTACATCCTCAGCTGGTACCTCTATTGGTAAACCTAAATTCCAAGAAGCATTATAATCTGATAGATAGAATGTAGACGACCCTGTATAACCCGATAGAGCCGGTAGCTTTACTACGAAGTGTTTATCATAGAAGCGGTTATAAGCTACCAGAGACTCACTCAAGCTAAACGTACCTGTGTTTATATCAATAAGCTCTCCTAGATTTATCTTACCTGGGTTAGCAGTTGCGCCACCGACAGGTCTAAAATTGAGATCATAGTGGTTGTATGTTCCAAACAATTTCGACTTTTTGATTGATATCATATCAATAATACGTCTGAGTTGCGGTGGGTATTCCGTATTAACTTCACCAACATCTACACCATATTGAGTGCAAAGAGATACCAATGATTGTACAGTAGCTGTATCTACGTCATTAATATTTTCACAGAAGTTCGCTATTCTTTCATATACTGTTTTGCCTAATTCAAACGGCTGGCTTGAAAGATTACCAGCGATTGAACCAAGGAAGGAGTTAAACAGTACGTCTTTATCTACTAGATATTCAGGAAGTCTTAGAGTATTGTAAAACCCTTGCATATCAAAGTTTTCATTATTTTTCGCAATAGAATATTTACCTGTTTGTGGGTATATGTTAAACAAGTTACTCGTACCATAAAGCGTTGATGTTATTGCAAGTACTACAGTTGAGGTTTGAGAGTCGTAATACGTTGGGTCCTTAGTCGTTACTATAGCAGCTATCTGGCAGTTAGTTGCAGTAACTGGACATACAAAATAACCTTTAAAGTACCCACCAGCATCACTTGGTAGATCGCTATTAAAGTCTTGATAGAAGTCTGCAGATAATACTGTTGAATCCGAGAGTAGTTGAAAATCAGCTCTAAAATATTCACCAGCACCCGACATATTAACAATATTCGAACTGAGAAGTGGGTAAAATAGTGTTGAATATCCATTATTACTCTTTAACTTTAGAACAAAGGGTATCTGCGTATTTTGCCAGCTGATAGATGGAATTTCAAACGTGTCGAGTGTTGCATCACCTTGTGTATCTATACCATTAGTAGAGAACGATAATCTGTTCGCTGGTGAGTATGTTATCCATACTGGTAATACAGCGGATTGTGTATTAATGTACCCTATAGAAGGAGAAAAGTAATCAAAATAATTGGTATTATATGTAAATGCATCTTGTAAATGTGATGTATCTAGAGTGCAGAATATTAGCGATGGTATACCGAATGCCGATACACTGACATTCTTTGGTGTGTTGCTTGTAAAATATACTGTAGCACTTCCAGAGGTACCTATAAAAACAGAACCAGTTTCTGATTGTGAACAGAGTTGATACTCTTTATTACCGTCAAGCTTAGCGTATAGTAAAATATCATCAGTGTTTACACTTGATATTGGTATGTACTCAGTCACCGCTGCTGTGGAACTCTTTGTAAAAAATATTGATTTACGACGTAGATGAGCCCATGCATCGCTATTATATGTTTTTAAATCTACCACAGGGTCATTATTACCAGATAGATATAAATTTACGGTATAGCCAATGGCACTCAGCGCTGAATAGGTTTGCCAGCTATTTCTACGATTGATATAGAAGGGGGAATAATCTCCTGCAGGTATTACAAACGTATCGCTTAAGTTTGTTGCTTGTAATTCACTACCAATTAGATCGTAAACAGACAAAGTATATGTTGTTGTACTATAAAATGCATTGCCTGCAGCATCATACACGACGAGACTTACATTGTAAACACCTGGCCAGTTATAGGTATGGGTAGGTGACAGTTCGTCTGTCCTAGTGCCATCACCAAGATCCCAAGTAACAGACTGTTGAGATATCGGTTTATCTGCACCAGTTAAGTTTGCAACGAATGTGAATTCATTACCCGGTAGAGTATAACCTGACAAAGATGTTTCACCTTTGTAGTTATAAACAGCGAACTCAACGTATATATTAGGGTTCATTAAGACGTAGCGGTTATGACTTTAATTTTATTTACAATATTTGCAGAGTCGTTCAATATCGGAAACTTATAATATGGTAATTGCAGATTTTGCTGGGATACCGTTATATCATTATCGGGGTATACTGGATTATATGCAATGAAACTTAAACCAGGTAAACTTACCGTGACATTACCAGTAACCCTTACAGTCTGTACGTTACTTACCCCAGGGATCTCTAATAGCTGAGTTGATAGATCTGTCAAGTCGATTAACTTACCGAGGTTATTCTTTGACGTATCAAAGTATGACTGTAGTATTGTTGCAGCTGACTGCTGAATGTGGCTGAAGTTTTGCTGTTGCTGCTTCGAGGCTACTATCTGCAAGTATGTATCTGTTGATATATCAGGTGTAGGTGACTCACCAATATTGTTTATACCGAAATCTATTATTGTGTATATTGGATCAACAAAAACAACCTCGCTTGTTATTAGTTTATACGGCTGCAATCTTGTTGATAGTAGCTGTTTCTGAGCTGTGCTGAGATAGTTTAGTCTTGTATTTAAACTAGTTGTGTTAGCTAACTCTGGTACACAATAGGCATATACATTGTTGAAATTACTGCTGCTACTAAACTTAACCTGGTTAAGCAGTATTCTTGATTCAATACTAGGCTGCTCGACGCCGAGATCAAAAAAGTATTTTAGATGACCATTTACAAAGTCTGAATTGCTTATGCACTTTACAGATGAGATAATATTTCCGAAATTTTTAAGTATGTATGTTTCGAAGTCAGTTGTCGTTATTAAACGATACTGTGTCTTAAAAGTGTTAAGAGCGTTTGTACGTATACTAGATACGCTTTCAATGTCCTGGAAAGCTGTAGAACCGTTATCGTCATTCGTGAATACCAGCATTGCTGCATGCTCAGCAGAAATGATATTAAGACCAGCTGGTGTTATATCTGCATATTGCGGAGAGTTGTAGAAGAGAAGTGAATTGCTATTTAGTGCATTAGTACCAACTACACCATCTGGACCACTGCTCTGTAAGTAGTAAATGAGAACTTCGTCATTTGTATTAAGCTGTCTACCGTGTATATCATCTCCGAATTTGACTTCATATACACCACCTTCATTAAGTCTTATTTCGTATACTTTAGCATCACCAGTTTCAAGGAATAGAGACTCTACTGGTGTGTATTGTGTATATGTCGGTACAGTTTGTGAATTATCTCTCACATAAACATGCACATTAAAGTGATCAACTAATATACGGCTACCAGTTGTGGTTGTGTTGTTAACAGCAACAGTAACTATCTCAAATGGTTCACCGGTAGCGGTGTATTTAGGATACTCTTTAAATGCACCTTGATATAGTAAATTATTACTAGAGACATCTGTTAGAGTCTCATCAGTATTTTCAACAAGCTTTACAAATGTTACATCTTTGTTAAAAGAGTACGCAACACCGTTTAGTTGAAAATATGAGTATCGAGGTATGGTATGTGAACCTGTTGGTAGGCTCGCTTGACCTGTACAGTTAAAAGCAAGCGTAGCTGTTTGATAACCGATAGGGTTATAATTTAAAGCCTTTACAATCTTGTTAATGTTCTCGTAAAGAGATGCTTGAGTAAATTGACTTTCGGAACCTGCTTGGTTCAAATAAAACATCAGCACGTGATATGAGTAAGCTACGATTTCAATAATCGTAGATATATTGCTACCCGTGTAGTTTTGATCAGTGAACACTTGTTGCTGATTCAGACGAGCTATAATAAGATCGCGCAATCCAACAGCGTCGAAGGCTACATAGCCATCTGTTGGAATTGTAAAATCGACTGTATTTTTTGCCATAAATTAATTAAGGAACACAAACCCTGAAGTATTTAATGTACCTGGTAATGTTACTGTTGCTTTCGATTGACCGCTAGTGTTCAAACCTGTAAGCTCTAGCGTCATGTTTATCTGATATGCATTGTTATCTGCATCGGTTATGATCGTTATACCAGATATAGTTACTCTAGGTTCCCAAAGAGCAATACCCGACTTAATTGCATTACCTAATAACAAGGCGTTCTGAGATGTTACTGGAATGAATAGAAATTGTCTAAGATCTAACCCATATGTTGGTGTAAGGACGCGCTCACCTGGTATCGTATTAAACAAGTTGTTCAGGGAGGTCTTTATAGCGACGTAGTCGAATTCGGCGACTAAATCTCTCTTGTCAGCTGCCTTTCTAGACTGCGTTAAGTCGAGATGGATGTCCTTATAGGTGTATCCACTCGTGTCGGCAGTAAGTGTCGGTGCAATAGTTGTTATCTTTATGGATGCCATTTCGAAGTATTTATCAGTTAAAATTCTAGTCAAAACGATAAATAATTTCGTGAAGCGCAAATTTACTAAACTGATCGAGTCGACTATTGCTAGATTTACATCTGGTGGTGTCTTGGTAGGTGATGTCGTTAAGCTCAAACGTAACATTCTAAGTCACGAGCTTATCAAAGATAATGAACAAATGAAGGCGAAGCTTAAGGAGTTGCTTAACAGCGACCTGAACTTGCGCGTAGTAAGCATCAAGAATAAAAATCCGATGCCTTCAAGTGGTAACAATGATCAAAATATTGCACCTTTTCGTGAAACGATCGACATCGCGCAGGAAATTGCGCCTAGCAGATTTTATAATTACATCTCGGTACCACTAGATGCTATTGAAGTTGTTTCAACATATCCTAACTTACCACCTATTCCAGATAGCTGGAAGCATAAGAGCAAGATCACTCTTAAACCTGAACCGGTGAAGAAAGCAGAACAGAACGACGAATTTGCAATTGGTAATCAGACTCTCAAATCAAATGTTAATGGTAAGAACGTAGTTGGCGATCGTGTTCTTAAGGATAAGAATACTCCTATCCCAGCATCGCCAGCAGAGGGACACAAGGACCCTGCTAGCTATACTGCCAATTACATGCCGAAAAAGAGTTAAGAGTTTATAAGCGCGATGCAGCAAGCATACGTGTTAATCTCTTGATCAACTACAAACGCAGCTCTGTAGAGATGCTCCGCTATAACTAACAGGTAGATCTTCTTCTTGTTCTCGTCTTGTTCACACTTGTCGATATGATTGAACAAATTTCGAAGCAATGTAGTATAATCAGCATGTATCTGCTGCTCACCTGATATAATATGCTTGCGAACATCTGTAAAGTTCTTCATTCGAATCATATCATACAGTGACGTAATAAAACTATCCTGTTGACTATCCGGTATATTGATTAGTTTATTAGCAGTATACTTCTGTATATCATTGAGACACTTACGAATATCAGGGTAATTATTACGAACCATTTGAGCAAATCTAGGACTTTGCTCAGGTGTTAATGTAATACCCTCACTGCGCAGTACGTGTAAACACCGCTTTACTACCTGCTCTAGAGGTGGTGTAAGGTCTATCGATATACACCTACTCGCGAGTGGATCAATAATCTTGTAGCGATAGTTACCTGTGATAATAAACCTAGCGTAACCAGCGTACTCTTCCATGACGTTACGAAGAGCTCTCTGAGCATCACCAGAAAGAGCATCACCCTCATCAAGAATAACTGCTTTAATCTTACCGTCAATGCTCTTTGTCTGTGTGAAGCCAATCACTTTGTTACGGATAGTATCAATACCATTTTCATCGCTAGCGTTAATATACAAGTATTGACACTTGAGTATATCATTGACTATGATCTTCGCGAGAGATGTTTTACCTACACCTGGTGCGCCGAGAAAGAGAAGATGACTAATCTCGGATTGATTCTTAAAGCTTTCAACTAGCTTTCTATTATCATCCGTTAAGATGATATCATCTAACGTATGTGGTCGGTATTTTTCTATGAGCAGATTTTCAAACATAATTTATTCTTTCGTACAGATAGCTTTTCGAAGATCACCTTCAGTCCAATCATGGCCCCAATTTGAGTTTAAGATAACTAGAGCATTCGGATAACCAAATTTGATTAGCTTGAAGCCTATATTCATTAAAATCTTCTTAATGGTCTTCATATTATTTACCAGAGCTGCCAAAGCCCTTCTCGCCGCGCGCGGAACTCTTAGCTTCTGAGAGCCATTCAAGATCCAAGTTGAAGTTCATATAGAATACGAACTGTGCACATTTATCACCCTTCTTAACGGTGTACTCAACATCAGAGAAGTTATAAAGCTTTACACCACAGTCACCACGATACTCGTTATCGATAATACCAGGGTGCGGCATTAGGCTGTGTTTAAACCCGAGACCTGATCGGCCTTCTACCTTAAACCAGTAACCAGGTGGGATAAATCCAACCTTAATACCAACAGGTACCACAGCGCTACCCCTCGCAGGTATAACTGCATCTTCAACAGCATAGACATCGTAACCAGTATCGCTCTGGTTGTTTTTTGTCGGGAGCTTAGCATCAGCGTGAACTTTGACGAAGCCAACTTTGGGCATGTAATTTAAATCTTCCATTTAATCATTGTAGATACTGCTTTATTTTTTTCAACACCTTTCTAAATATATTAGATGAACACACCGAACCAAGAGGTTGATACATTGATTGACCAGTTAAACCGTGCGAATACAACAGCAAAGCAAAATCGCACAGAGGAGGACCCTCTCAAGAAAGAGGAAGTCGAGAAGTTTGTTATTGAAAAATCAGGTGAGTTGATACGCGAGAGTTTAGATATGATACGCACCATGAAGGACTTTGTTATATCCTCTCCTAACGGTAGAGATGTCGAAGCTTTGGCAGGTCTTATATCTGCAGCATCGTCTGCTATAGAGACTCTGAACAAACAGGTCATAATGGATCGCAAAGCTGAAGTTGTTTACAAGTCTAAGGAGATGGATGCTAGAAATAGAAAAGATAGCTTGCTAGCAGAAACTCAAGCTAAGATTGCAGTTACAAGAGAAGAAATGGTTAAGAGCTTAGCCGAGCAAGCACATATGCGTATGCTAGACACAACTGTAGTAGATATATCTTCTACTTCTTGTTCCCCGGATTACACAGAAATAGCTTCTTCGCAAACTCCATAAACAGCTTCTTGAAGTCTGGTATCTTTGGCAGCGGTGGTATGAGAGATAGCAGCTTCTTTATTAGCATCATTTGAACCTTCATAGCTAGACCTGTGAAGGGGTTTTTGAATTTGAAGTTCTTAAAGAAGTCTGGTAGCTTCGGTAAAGAGATACTTCCAAGCGCGCTTAGAGAAATTTTCGGTATCTTGAAAGTACAAATGAAGTCTTTTATTGCACTCAATGATGCAATAGGAGATTTCTTTGATAGAGCAAATGGCAACCTCGGAAATTCTGGAAGCTTAATCGGTATCTTCTTAAGCAGGTCTGACGGTTTAGAAACGTCGATCTTAGATGCTTTCTTTTTAACATCAGCTACCTTTTGAACAGATTGTTTAATCTTTTCTTCTTGTTCCTTAGTCTTTGCGACAGGTTCTGGTAGTTTTTGGTTCGTTATCTTAACCTTCGACGTAGCAGTACTATTGAGTGGTGTTGGCTTTGTTGACTGCGATATAATTTGCGTTGGTGTTGCTCCACTGTGAGTTGATGATGCTTGCGTCTGCGTAGCTACAGAGAGTGGAACAGCAGCTACATCAAGTCGCTGCATTAATGTTATATCCTTACGAGCAGCTACAATACGTTTACCAAGCAAGTCAAGGTCAACCTTTACACCTTCTATTGTTTCAGAGAACTTTATGCGTGGTATAGATTGCAGATTAAGCGTTGGATCTTGCGGGTTATAACCGCCATGGTCATGTAAATTAGAGTAGTATGTAACAACTCCGAATAGTTTATCGAAGTCTGTAATGAGCTTGCTTATGAGAGGAGGTACAATATCCCTCATACGGATATAAGCGTTCAGATCTGTTATTAAGTTAGAACCGTGAGACTCTGTACTGTTTGCATAAACAAACTGTATGTTAATAATATTGTGGCGGTATAAAGACGTTATGCTCTGGTTCATTTGACTCGTCAGAGCTTTTACGTTAGGTGATATTTTATTTACTATTGAAGTAGGGTACGGTTGCGCAATTGTATATATCGTTGCATCTAAGTCGTTTAACGGTACAACGCTATCGGTAAGAAGACACATCGTGTTTGTAAGTATACCTATACTATCACTCATCCCGCTGTAGAGACTGTTCTTCTTATTGAGCTTTTGTATCTCTTCCTTTACTGCGCTAACTGCTTTCTCATACTGTCTAACATAGTACGCAAGAAATTCTATATCATAATTAGTTTTTCTGGTATCCAAGTCATCGAAGAATGTTTTGTTAGCTGTTACGAAGTCAGATGAATATTGAATCTCGTTGTAACCAAGGTATGTAACCAACTCATTCTTAAACCCAGACACGAAGTCCATGTATGTTGTAAATGCATTAAGCAGCGGTATATTACGCGCGTGTTGCACTTCAACTAAAGCTGGAAAGATTGTAGAAGTGTTACCCATAGTTAGATATATTGACCAGCCTCTCCTGTATCTGCAAAATTATATGTCTTAACGCATATCATATCTGTATAATAGTCACCACCTATGAACGAGTGAGTTACGCTAACAATCAGATAGATACCTAGCATCTTACTATCAAATGTCGAATCGGGTAAACTGTTATCACGATCGATACCTATAAACCTACCTGCATCTCTGTAGGTCGCACCTCTTGCTCTAAAGATTATTGTATTACTATTTAGAACCGCTTGCATGAGAGCTTCACCTCTTCCAACACCTAATCTTTGATTAGGTGTAGATGCTGTCGAGTATACATGCTCAACATTCTTACATTGATTGCGTAAAAAGTTACCCACTAAGTTAGAAGCTGGTTTGCCGTTGTGGCCCTTCATACTATCTACATAGTTTTGTTTGTACACCGTTTGTACAGTATCGAATGTATTATCCTTAGTATCTACGGAGAACATCTTAGAACCTTGATCGTAATTGTGTACTATACGATTATTCACGCGTTGCTGTGTGATTCGGCCTGCGGGTGGTATAAAGCTGAAGTTGTCAATCGTGTTTGTGTCGGCAAAATAAACGGCTACCTTTGGTGCACGACTTATGATTACTTGAAGTTTATTAGATGCGGTTACGTCCGAATTACCAGCGATAATAAACTTCTCTAGAAATAATTGACCGCCTGCGTCACCTGCAGCGTCATATGCTTGATCAAACAGCGACTTCAAGCTCGTTAGAGACCATGCTTTAGGATAGCGTTCAATCTTGAGAAAGCTTCTATCATAGTTCTCTGCTTGTGATGTTACATGACGCTCAAGTAGATATTGTATGCAATCCTCTGCTTTATAGTTAGCTGGTGATGTGAAGAATACATTAGTACTGCCAACATCAAAGACAGAAAAGGATGGATTAAATCCCTCATCAGCAGGCAGAGCCTTTTTAATTACTTCCTTAATAGCTGTACCTGTCGGAATTCCACGATCCTCATTATTGACATTAGGTTTATACGGTACACCTGTTAACGCCTCTGACGTTGAGAACTGAATGTTACGCTCAATCATTATCTGGTGCCACATATCCCAGAGGTGTAATTTGCGATACTTGACGTTAGGCTTTGCGTCTAAAAGGTCTTCTATATTATGGATCGCAAAATCATACGCAAGAGTGAATACAGATTTAACCTTGTCTGATGTTGCTGCGGTTATGTTATTGTTCGTTAGCTTAGGAGTAATCTCAACCTTAATATACTCTCTGGAATCACCTCGGAACGCAAACGGCTTTGTTCCGTCACCTGCAGGTCTTTCAAGCACATCATAGCTATCATCAATGACAAGATGCCCTGTAGCGTAGTAATTGTTAATAGTGCTGCATATGCTCAGCTCTTTAATCGCTTCTGGTCTGAACACGAAGAATCTATTCTCAGGACTGATTAATATAACCCTGAAATCATATTCAGTTTTATTAATCAGTACTGTTGTTACTTTATCATTCTGATTTACGGTCGACATCATAACAGTGAGCGCGATATTTGAGATATAACATCACCAACATAGTTAGGTTTTAAAATCCGTATCTTACCATCTGTTGGGAATGTAAACGGGTTCTTTACACCATTTGTTAAAGCAATGAGCCACCACAAGTCGATAGTCTTATATGCATTGTAGCTTATAATAGGCCACGGTACAGATTTGCTGAGAGTTATAGTATTGAATAAGTTCTCATCTGTTTCATTAGGAAACATAACAGTAGTTAATACGTTATAGAAATACTTTCCATCCTTATTCGCATACACCTTGAATATATTTTCATACCTCAGGTTACCAAGTGTTGGTAATTCAGGTATTGAGTTTTGATATTGTCCTAGATCGCTCATGATAATATTGTTTGTCCGTTCGAACCACCTAAGCTATTCGGAAGGTTTAGATTCTGTTGTTGTATATTCTTCAACTGCTGAGCACCGATAGCTTCTGCTGCATTCAGGTTAGGTGTTGTTAATGATGTAACATCAAGGTCTTTAATATCATATACTGTGATATTATTCGGCTTGGCAGCTGCAGCGTAAAGAAAGTTTTTAGATTCACCTAGAAGCGTACTAAGCGTTATAGTTAACTGATATGCTTCTGGTATAATAGTTTGAAATGAAGATTGTCCTTTATCTGTAGGAATGGTTATCTTCATCGTTCTACGAGCACCTCTATACTCTACATCGATATTCGAAATAAAGCTCAGCGGCATGTATCTAACACCTGGTATCTCCGCTTCATATATTGGAGGTGGGTTAACAATATTGCGTGTAAGCCTCTCAGGTCTATTCTGGTAGATCAACATATAGATGAATTGCCAGTTGCGGACAACATCATCGTAGGTTGCAGAACCTGTATTAATTAATGGGAATGAAACAGTTATCTGATCTCCGTTTGTGTCATAGTTATAAAACTTTGGCTTTTCTTGATAACTACCAACGTCAAACGTTGTAGCTATATCACCAAGCAGTTTAGAACCCTCGTCTATCATGCTCGTATAAGCTCCAAGAACCATTTGACCACCAGATTGTCCAGAGCTATCACCCCAATTGTTAGATGTAGATTGATATTTGTTAGCTGAGATGAACGGTAGATAATAAATCCACCCGGTTGGCTCTGTTAGATACAGACCTTTGTACGGTCTTAACCAAGGGTCTTTAAGAAACAACGGGTCATCCTGAGCGCTGCTTATACCCTTGACAATCTCTTCAGCAACCGTAGAGGTAGCCGCTGAGATCGTACCGTTGCCAAGAGCTCCAGTTACAGCACTTGATGCACTTTTAACTGCGTTCTTAGCCTTAGCGAGTAATGCTTCAACATCTTTTAGTGGTGTATCAACTCCAAGAGCTCCTAAGCTATCACCAATTGCACCTGTAGAGTATAAAGCTTGAGCGACGAACGAGTTGGTCTTAACAGTTCGCTCCTTTAAGATCAGAGTAGGTACCTCTTGTCTTCCACCAGCTTGTGTACCTAGTTTAGAGTTAGTCCAATAAAATTCGTTTACAACATCTATTGGAGCAGTGAAAGAGGTACCGGTGTTCACTGGTGTAATAACCGGTGTGAGGTCAGCGGCGTTGCTCGATGTTGTAAATTGCCATAGGTAATTGGCCATACAGATACTTAAGATGCGGCGTTAGTTCTAAATTTTGTGGGTGCCATTACTCCACCCATAACAAGGTTATTGTTTTGACTAGATACGACAACTGTTCCACCTTTCTTCTTACCATCAGCGCTCAATACGTTGAGTATATCGTTCAGTAATTTATTGTTGATCTCAAGAAGAGCTGCCTGTTTTGCAATTGCAGCCGATGTACTCTGACCGATTTGCTGGCTACCCTCTACGGATTTTGCCAACAAGCTTTCAATAGGTCCTCCACTCTTTGCTCCAAATACAGTATCCTTGCCGGTGAAGTATAAAGGTTCTTTGCCAGGCCTACTCACAAAGTCTTGAGCAACCTTTTTAGGTTTACCTTCTAAATCTTGCTTACTATAAACCTCTCCAGTGTCAGGGTCTTTAATACTTCCATCGGATTCAGCTTTCTTTTCTGTTGCTGGAGCTCCTTTTGATTTTTCACCTTTACGCTTCTGCTGCGCTGCGAGCTTATCCTGCAGAACTTCTTCATTGCTCTTCTCTTCTTTAAAGAATCTACCGATGCCAGGTATATTGCTAAGGAGCTTCTTACCCATCTTAGGTATGTTAGTTATAAACTCCCAGATACTAACAAACCAATCACTAAGCTTTTCTATAGCTGTATTGAGACCACCAAGAATTTTATCTGAGTCTAAGAAGCCCAGAGTAAACATTTTTATTAAGCCTACTGCGAGACCTTTAAGCACAGAGGTAAATGATAGACCTTCTTTTTGAACTGTAGATATTAAACCGCTAACAACATCCCATGCAGCCATTAAGATTGTCAGTGGTACGAACAGCTTACCTATAACTCTACCAATCATCTTAATACCAGGTAATAGTTTGCAGAGTATCTTACCAACACCACCAAAAGCCTTGAATACCATTTTCAAAACCCTCATGATAGTTTTGATTACTGTAGCGCCAGTTTTGAGACCTACCTTAGCACCTTTGGCAAACGCTCTAAAAATCTTACCAATAGCTTTAAAAATTTTACCTATTACCCCTACCGATTTACTAGACTTAAAACTCTTTACTACCTTCATTATGCTTTTACCAAACTTGGTAAAGGCTTCTCCGATAGACTCAAATACTCTCAAAATAAAGCGACCTACTTTACTTTTACCTAGTTGCTTTACAATATTTGTTTTTAATTTCCCGAAGAAGTTTTTTATTGCCGTTCCAATTTTCTTAAACAGTTCACCAATCTTACCTTCTTTGATAGCTATCCAAGCCTCTTTTATAAGGCCAACTATTTTGTTAAAACCTGATTTGAGTAACTTAAGAGACCCTTTAATAGCATTCCACGCTAGTTTTAAGTATGGTTGAATTTTTTCTTTGAACAGTGTATATATTCCTAACAGAGCTCCTCCAAGAAGTGTTAGGAGTGTTTTTAACCAATTAGTTTTTCCACCGTCTTCAGCAGGTTTCTTCTTTGATTCATCGTGCTTAAAATATTTGTCAAATAGTTCACTCCAGAACTTTTTAGCATTATCACTATAAGCATCTACTTCAACGAGGGTGTCATGTTTGATAACTTCGCGTGGTTTATCACTCTTTCCAGGTGCACCTGTTTTTTCTTTTTTATCAGCTGCAAGCTTAGCCTTAAAGGCATCTGCACCTGAAGTTTTAGGTGCTTTCTTTTCAGCAGCAATGGCAGACTTAGATATACTGCTAAGCAGTTCGATAACTCTGTCTACTTTTAATATGAGTTCGGCGTCCATCAATAATACTTATTAGGTATTATGGTGTAAAGAACCCTTGGTCAACATCAATGTTGAGAGTAACGTTATCAATCTTAAAGAGACTCTCTTCAGAAGTCTTAACGCTATTTATATAGTCGACAATTTCGTTGTACGCAGTTGCAGGTAAACTATCTATTAGTTGATACTGCTGATGCATAGAAAGCTCACTCATAGCGACATTTATTTGCAGGCTTGGACACTCAATACGCTCAACGTACTTCAGAACTTCGTAGATAAACAGATCACCAAATGTTTCTGCATTATCTTTTTTCTCCGCTGATTGTTTAAGCACTACACCGTTATAGATAGAATCTTGCTTAAGAGTAGGTACCTTACACTTAATAATAAAATCAGAGACGGTTATAGTCTTTGCCTTGAGATCATCAGCTAGCGGTGTATTATTGTTTTTGAGTGCTAGCAAATCGTAAGTTACATTGTTATCAACGTACTTCGGAGTTAAAGTTAGTGCTCTAAGCATAACTGTTAGATATTGACGATCTGATACGAGTATAGCGTGAGGTAGAAGACAATTAGTCGTAAGAATGTTATTGAGCGCATCCTGAAAAGTAATAGCACCTAGGTTTGTATCTACAGCTGTCTTCACCAAGTCTTTCTGCTGCTTTGCAGTGAGTGGTCTGAACAGAATTTGATTATTAGCCGATGGTACGAATATATTAACGTGTTGGCTGTCTACTGCACCCTTTACAGCGCTCAGTATTTTATTAAAATCACTCATGGAAATTATTTAGGACAGTGTATTTCTTTATCAAGCGTCTGGTGAGCTGCCATGAACTCTTGACGGTATAGGTATACTACCTGATGAGCTCTGACTATTCTCTTTAGCTTCCTGAGCTTCTATTATACTCATTAGGATATCTACTTCTGCGGGTGGTAAACTATTTACATATTCAGCTTCCACTCCAAAGTAGTGAACAGCTTGTAATAGTTTCTTTTGACAGGCTAATATATCATCTTTGTATAGTAGTTTAAGTAGTTCAAACAGTACATCATCCTGCAAGCTGCAAGCTATGTTGTTATCTACTACTCTAACAAATATCTTGCTGAGAATATTTTCAACAATATCACTATATGATATAAGAGTCTCTAGAGCTGTAGCTGGCAGCATTTCCATTATTTGTTTTCGCTCGTCGGTAGTTAAGATTGTACATTCACCCTTAACGTCAACGCTGTAGATAAAATCTTCGGTGTCTATGTTAAACAGTTTTGCTGGTGTCTTTATATTGAAAAATATGTCGTTGTTTATTTGAATTTTTTGCGGTTCTATCTTTATATCAGAGAAGCGTTGTAGAGTATCAACCAGTTTTGTTTCGTATTGTATACGATCAGATACCAATTTTAAAGTAGACCCAACTGAAATAATACGCATGAACAACAAAGCAACGAATGCATCTAAGGTAGTAAAATGCTTTTTGTTTGTATATGTTGTAAGCAGATCTATGAACGCAATTTCAATATGACTGTCTATATTGTTCTGTATGAACTTATTCAACTCATAATAAGCCGAGAATGGAACTTGCTGTATTTTGCATACTTCGCCAGTCTCAGGTAATGTTATTTCACTATAAAACTTCACAGAATTAATTATTGCTGGTTTTGGTTAAGTCAATAAATACCGGTATATGAGTGACCCAGGAACAAACCCAGCCAGCTCCCAAGTAAGTGCTCTCGATGGTTTAAATGCTGATGAATCAATGTTTAACGATAGCGGCTTCAATGATGGTGGTGATATAAACATTGATATACCTGATGAAGGTGGAGAAGGTGATTAGAATAAACCAGCCGGGTTAATACCAGCTATACCGCCTGCTTGCTGCAGCGTTGTTATACTTGGTAACTGACCGTTAGATATTCTGTTAATTATATTTGCAAGAGGTAGATACAAATTATTTTCTACTGTATAGTGTGAATACACCCAGCGTGTTTGGTGAAACGCTCTACCACCTGTAAAGGCCTCAGAATCATACGTTAGAGACTGATCTCCAATATTAATAGGTGCACAATTATAAAAGGTCCATATCTTTCGAGGTATCATTGAGACGCGTTGATATGTTCTTGTATATTGTAATATTGTAACGGTTGTTCTTACATTCTTTGAAGCTTCTACTTTATCCTTTGGGTCACGAGCAACAAAGCCAAAATGTGAACCTGCTATAATCCATGGCCTAATAACGAAATCTGTAAACGATGTATTTGTTTCCAGGAAGTCCATTGTAAGCTGACCGGGGTTAGCACGCTTAGATGTGATAGGTGCAGGTGTGAAACCTCTGTTGTTCTCAACGTTTACATATTCAACATCAAACGACTCTGCGGGTAAGTTGACACCTTGAGCAAAAATGCAACCTGTAACCTTCTGTAGAGGGTAAGATGTTAATATACTCTTAGCTTTGTTTAGATCAAATGCTTTGCTATTGCCTTCCGTACGTTCAAGTCCTTGGAGAATGGAAGTATTAACGCATTTAGGATATGGGTTTATCAATACTATCCACTGTGTTTGAAGTGGTATTGACGTAAACCAAGACTCCATTTGAGTCAGGAAGTAATCTCGAGAACTGATTAAAGGTACACCTTGAACATTAAAACCAAATAGCTCGGTAACTTGTGGAGCGAAAAGAGAGTTCTCCCCTGATTTTATTTTGCCAATATTATTTCCGAGCTCCGATAGCGCAGAAGAGAAGGGGTTGTTCATAGAAATACTTATGCAGTATTAATAAAACAGCTACCGGATATCGTACGGATTATTTCCGTGTCCAGTAATGATAGCTGATCTTTGCAGTAAATTCAATTGTAGCACCTGTACCGTCTGATATGTTGTATGAAAGAGCTCCAACATCGTTAACGGCGACACCGACTAATTGATATTGTGCAATACGATTATTTTGGAAATCGAGCTGAACCATGTCAATCGTTGAATTCTGCTTAGGTGTGAAGTAGTTACCAGTTGAGGTAGCATCGTCAAATATATCACGCTGCCATCTTTCAAATTGCTGGCGAAGTCTTGATTTAGCATCACAATAAAACTTCAATTCGTAAGATTCACTACCTGGATAAGAAGCGGTACCTGGAATGTTAAACTTCAGTCCCATATACGGAACTGGTACGTTTGTAATCGCTCTGCCTGGAAGCGTAGCGGTTTTAATGTAGACAAGGTCGTCTTGATTAAACGTTATTGCTGATGCATCGCCTGGTGTAATAGAAAGTAGACGAAAGTTAATATCGCGAGCAAAATCGCGATTTTGCGCTACCTTATAAAAATCCGTGATTAGTTGACTTACGTCTGCCATATGTACAATTATTTATGTAGCTGTATCTACTTTTCCTATTTAAATCGCAATTGCAACCTATTAACCACCAATAATTTCTTGGAAGTTAACACCTGTTTGAGTTGCAAAGAAATTTGCTAGGATAAATTCAGCCGTTCTTACCGGCTTGATATAGATATCAACTATCATTGTGTTCTGATCGATTACAGCCGGTGTATTGTTTCTTTCATCGCAGATAATCAGGTAATCGTATACACCCTGTGTGTTCTTCGCATTTTCGAAGATAGGTGTAATAGAGTTGATAACCTGTGTGCGTGTGAACAACGTGTTCGGTTCGAACACGTAATACTTGAGCGTTTCGCGTGTTGCGATTTCCAAGTTCAAGAACAAGCGGCGGACGTTAATGCGATTAAACGCACTCGGTCTCTTCAACAACGTCTTCTGACCGTAGATTACGAAACCTTCGTTTGTAAAGAACGTTACAGGGTTGAAGTTTGAAGTATACAACTGATCGCGTTGCTTCTGACGTGGGTAGTAAGCAAGATCAGATACACCGGTAACAACACCGCGAGTGAATCCAGCCGGTGCAGACCATGGAGTGTAATATGTATCCATGTTCGCAAGGATCGCTGCCATGTAACCAGAGAATGGTACCCAGATTGGATTACCAGTTGCTGCATCGGCAATTCTCACAACCTGTGGGAAGCTGCAAAGGTAGCTGGTATTGTATGGCGCGTATAGATTCTTAAGCGGCCACAAGATACTCTGCGTGAAGTTAGAGTCGATGTTTTTGATTGTCTTCACCGAGTTAGACTGTACTAATATAGGTGTAAGCGGATCAAGAATACCAAGCAAATCTCTACGTGCGCTGTTTTCAATAAAACTCTGCAGCGTGTTTACAACTGCCTGATAGTTTGTAACAAGGTCGTTAACTACCGGTGTACCGTCAAATGCTGACAGAGCTGATACATCGACATATGCATAATCATCGAATGCTTCAGTTGCGGATGCAGTGGCTGTCTTAGAGCACGCATATACCGTACCTAGACCTGCTTCACAAGCAACATTGAGCTGGTAAAGGTCTACGTTGAGCAGATTGTCTAGAACTGTCTGCAACTTAAGAGGTACATTTCCAATTCTCTTATCTGTAATGTCAGCGGAATAATACGAACCTACTGGGTAGATTGCATTTGTGCTACCATTTATATCTATGATTTCAGTTACTACATCCTTGTTATCGAAACCAATCATCGTTGAGCGATTCGTAGCATTATTTGCAAACAATGCGCTGTTGTTAAGTGTTGCATTTGCACAGCGAATCTTCACAGCTGGTGTACCATCTGGCTGCAGATAAGTTTGACCATTAACAATGCGAGACAAGTAAGGGTTAACCTTAACTATCAGATTTGGGCTAGAGCTATTAACAACCGTCTCAATGCTGAAGCTTGTAGCTGGGCTACCGTCTTCAGTGTTAATCTGGCGCTGGCTATCAAGAGAACCAACGTAACCTTCCTCTAAGCTAAACTGCAACTGAATGCTCGATGAAGAGCTATTAAACTTAGAGAGTTTGAATAAGCCAACAATAATCGTATCATCAAATTCGCGCCCGCTATAGATATCAAAGCTTGGGATGCTGCTTTCAAGCTGTTCTGATAAGCTGCCGTCAACACCCATGGATGTAGCAGAAAGTGGGAATGAAATACGCGGAGCTGGGACACCAAGGTAGTTAGTTACACCCTGGTTGTGATTTACAACAGTCTTGATGTGTCCAATTGTATCAAAATCACATGCCGGGTTAAGATTGGTATTGTCTGCAATACCAATATAATAACCTTCATACATCGAGTTAATAATCGATTGAGATTGATTTGCGACAATAAGAGCTGCAAATCCGAGAGATGAGAGTGAACCGTTAAGTGCTGACTCACCAGATAGATAATCTGATGTTGTGCCTGCAGATTGGTATGAGAACAAGCTACCCTGTTTAAATTCGTCAAATTGTTCTCTGGTTAGGTTATAGTGTGCTGGTTTACCTAGAACATAGGTACCGCCAGTTGCAGCATATGTACAAGAACTTGTTGCTGTAACGGATGCTGCATCTGTAGTATCAACCCAATAACCCGGATAAGCAAGTAAACCGATCGTTGAACCTGTAGCAGAAAGTGAAGAATCACCGTAAGGTAAACGAGAAACTACGACACTTGCAGGACTATTCAAAGCAGCCCTAACAGTGTGGTAGAAGTATCTTTCAGCGCCATTTGTAGGTAGCCCGTATATCTGCTGGAACTCGGTCAAGCCAGAGACCAGGATGGAGTCATTAACCGGTCCCGTTGGTGCGAAACCAGGGACAAATACAGTAGTCGCGTTATTTAGAACGGGACTCAATGAAAGATCAATTTCAGAGAGCTGAACACCTGGTGATCGAAGTGATGTAACTGTTGCCATAATATCTGTAAATTATTTATGCGTTTTAAAAACGCTTTTTAAACAATTTACAAACTTTCCACACTCTCAACGAGTTCCGCAGTAAATTGGCTATAAGCAAATTCAAGTGTAGCTTCTGCTTCGCCTGGATCTCGGTCACTGAAAGTTATGCCACCTAATTTTGTCGGATAGGCAAGATGATATTTAAATTCGATAACACGCTTGTTATACTCGTCTAAAGCGAAAATAGAGATATTGGTCATGTAATATTGTGACGACACCTCGTTCTTATGTTGTACATCTGTGGTATTCTTGGTATCGTACTCGCTTTTTTTCTCGTCATTCAATATATTCAACCACTTATAAATAACCCACCAGTTGTTAAACCTGTTGTCAATTGTGAAATTAATATTCATCGGTGGATATGCTTCACGAGCAAGAGATGATACACTGTAATGTTGACCAGCATATCCTTGAGTAAGTGGTGGTACAACGATATCAGGTGTAACGCTACCATATATAGACATTGTAAGCGCTTCAGGTATAATCTTAGAATTAGCGCGATCGCTTGAACCGCCGACCATCTCTCGCAATCCCTTAGGTACAGGTATCACTATAAGATACTTGTCTTTGCGTTGCTTGTTAAGCGGTGCTTGTACAAATTGTTGTGGCATTCTAGTAAGTATTTAAAGGTTTCCAGCCGTTTCTATCTAAATCTTCCTTATCTACTTGAGCGGCAACGTCTTGCTGTCTTGAGAAGACTTCGAGCTCAGAGCTCCCACCAAAATCGTTAAACAGGAAAGGCATCACACCTCCTGTATTATCTGTATCCTGACTAACACCTAAAGTTTTTAGTGGGTCTATATATTTGCGAACTGCACCATTATTGAATGCTTCGAGTAATAACGGTTTTTTATTATCATCTACTTGTACTACATTAAAGTAATTCTCAACTATGTCAGAGTCTAATATCATTAGAGCCCATACAAGGCTCATAACAGTATCATCTAAGCTATTAGCACCGGGTCTTGCGGACCATGTCCCGTTAGCATGTCTAATAAAACCTCTCAACTCGTTTATAGTATCTACATCACGAAGCTTTACTACCGTTAATTCGTTTATGTAATACCTCATATTCATAACACCTTTATATTTGGTGTTTGTATGAGCCATGATACCATTACGATTGTAGCTTGTACCGGCAGCACCAGGACCGTAGTTAACAACACTTGGATATTCTAGTGTTGTTTTTAGTTGATCTACGACTTGACCACCACAGTTATTGCGTTCAATTAATACAGGTGGCGATCCCCAATGTTGTAATATTTCGTGACACTTAGGTATAAATTGTAAGGGGTTTATATTCTTATTTTTGTAGATTGCAACCTGCTGAATATCCTTTAAATCTGTGATATCTATCACTTGTATAACACTAGCGTTTTCGCCTACACCTTCACTAACATCCACACCTGCTGCATATAAATGATCCGGTTTAAACTTATCCCATAGCAGATATTTCCCATCTTCAAATACATATAAAGGAGCTCTAGATTCAGATACAAGCTTTTTAAACAGCTCTTCGTTAATAGCGCTTTCACCGGCCTGTTGAAACTCACAACCAAACTCTTGATTAAATGCAGATTCACTACCAAGTGTTTTTATAGTTTTTATCTTCCAAGCTTCATCTCTACCTGGTACCTCCCACCAGTCAACTCGCTCTGGATGCCAGTCATTATCATTCTTGACAGCACCTTCATACAAGGAATGGAATAGGTTACCAGCTCCTCTAGGGGTAGATGCTACGAATATCTTAGATTTTTTAGAAGATGAAATTACAGGGTATACCGATTCCCAGAACTCTTGCATAATACCATTTTCGATGTGCGCCATTTCATCAACAATTAGAACGTTTACAGATTCACCACGACCAGACCCTGTGCTCGTAGTTGATATACCGATACTAGAACCGTTACCTAAAGCTAATGAAGTTTTACCATATTCAACTGTACCTGGTTTAAGATAGTTAGGAAGCTGTTCATACGCCACACGGACACGTTTAAATATACCCGCTGCAGTTGCTTCACGGTTAGCTACAATCAATATTCGTTGATCATCAAAGAAGCATGCTGCCCAAAGAGCGTATATTGTCATCAATGTAGTTTTACTAGCTTGACGACTTGCTAACATTATAATAAATCGATTATCTCTTAAAGCGCGTAAGATGCGTTTTTGGTAAGGTCTTAGTTTTATCTGTGTTTTACCTTCATCTAGGTTAACAATCCAAAAGAAGTTTTCTGCAAAATACAATATATTCTTACGACACTTCTCTAGATCTTCTACCCATTCTGGATGCTCTTCATAATTAAAGGTAGCTCCAGGTGTAGGTAAATTAGGGTTTCCTAAATAAAACTGATTATCTTTTGCACTGGCCATATAAATACTTACGATGAAACACAAAGGCAGCAACTATTTAGTTGAAATAAACCAGCTCTACGGTAACATGCTTGATAAGGTTATAACCGAAAAAGCGAACAAATTCCCACCTAAAGGTACCTTTGAAGGTGTTAAGGGTAAACCTACCAAGAAAAAGAAGAAGGCACCGTTTGTTGGTAAGAAGACTGGTCCTGAGGGTGCATCTGGATTTAAACCAGCCACCAAAGCAGAATCAAAATTTTCCCTATCATCAGAAAAAACAGAGAATAAGAATATAAATAATCATATGAGCAAAAGCTTTGATAAAATTGTAAGTGACGTTCTTAATGGCCGTCTCCAGCTTGAAAACCCCGACATCGAAACAATCGATGATATCTCCGCCGCACCAGAATCCGGTCATGAAGGATATGGCCATGAAGGTGGCGAAGGTGAAGGCGAGGGTGGTGAATTAGAAGAGCTGACCCCAGCTGAGATCATCAGCAAGATTCGCGATTTGCTCGACCAGCTTGATATGCAGGAAGAGGGTGAAGGCGAAGAGGGTGAACATTTTGGCGCCGAGGGTGAAGGTGAAGAGGGTGAACATTTTGACAACGCCGATGGTGGTTCTGAAGACAACGAAGAGAAGAAGGGTGAAGACGAAGAGGAAGTCGCCGGTGAAGCCACAGAAATGAAGGAGCTTCCAAATACAAAGCCAACGAGCCCAAAAGGTAAGGCGAACGTCGTTCCCGGCCATGCTAGCAAGGTAGCTGGTGGTAAGGCTAAAGCCACAGTTACGGACGAGGTTGGTAATACCGAAACCGGTATTCATCCGCTGATCAGCCCGGAACGTATGAACAAGGGTATGACCTATCCTAAGAAGAACGTAGCCAACGGCAACGTTAAACAGGGTCGTCAGATTGGTACGTAATCCATTAAGTTAATTGCTCTTAAAGCCCCGGCATTAGCCGGGGCTTTTTTTATTAAATAATTCTGTGTTAAACTTTAAGTCTTTTTACAAAACGGGTCAGGATAAGAGACGCCACATGAAGTCTCTTAGTCGAATTTCAAAGAAGTTTCCTGGACGATTTGTGCCAAAGATGCATCAGACTAAAACTGATGAAAATATCAAGTTCCTAAACATTAAGAATGGTACATCACGTACAGAGTTTTTAACTCAGAAGGATATACACGAATTACATGACAAGTTTAGATTTAGGTTGTCTATAGCTAAACCTGTTAAATTAGGCAATACAGGTATATTGCTAAGTTACAGAGACGGTAAGTTTGTATTAACAAAGAACAAATAATATGTTAGGTCGTATAGGTAGCCCAGAAATCATTGTTTACCCGACAGCGCCAACTGATAACTTATGTAATAGGTTTACAGATAAAGATAACTCTGCATGTGAGCGTGCACTTTATAGTAGCTACTGGAGAGAACAGCTTAATCTATACGGTCAAAAGGTAGAGTATCAACAACACAGCTACTCTACCCTATCTGCAGATAACCTATACGGTGAACAACCTACTCAACAATACGATGCTCCTAAATCTATCGTGTTGGGTATAAGTCTCAACGAAAATGCTCTAATGCTCAGCAAATGGGGGTTAGTTGGTGATGATGAGCTTACAGGTTTTATACACATCAGCTCTTTCTATGCTGTATTTGGTGTTAATGCAGAACCTAAATCTGGTGATATCTTTCGTATGTCTGAATACGGTTCTGACCGTGTCGGTGGCCGAAGCGGTAACATATATGAGATAACACAGCGGCTAGATCAGGACATAGCTCAAATAAATGCACTTGCAGGTCACTATGTATGGCTCATAAAAGCTAAGCGATTCGAATACTCATTCGAACCTGGTTTGAGTGGTGGTGAAACAGTTAACCAGCAGGTATATGATGATACATTACAAGCTGGTGTTTCCGGTGCAGCCAAGACGTATAGCTATGACGTTAATACGGATAATAAAACCAACGTATTTGACTATTCGCAAACCAACGGAAACGATAACGTCTACGGTGGATACTAACTAGCTATTTTACTGGTAGTGTAATACCACTAACATCTCCACCGAGCTGTGAAACCACATCAAACTTCATAGATAGGAATCGTTCTCTAATATACTTCTGAAGAGCTAGAGGTTGTACCCATGTTTTATCAGTATCTAAGTCGAAGTCTAATTCTTTAGCTTTGTAATCGATATGTTCGATTGCTTCAAGTAAGCACAACCATCTACAATACTCATCTAGGTCGTATGTTGCTATACCTTGTTTACTACGCGTTACCACTTTGTTTTCTAACAATGTCGTTGACATAGGCTAGAGTATAGAACAGAAATAAGTTTTTATCAAGATAATTCTTATTAAAAACAAATATTTTCATTATGGCTTCTAGCTGCTCTTGTGCAAGCCTAAGTTTCGCAGTTTCTATAACTCTATCGGCTTCTGGAAGTGTTAAAATGATAGTTGAATAATACTCAAAAAACGACTTTAAAAAGCATTGAACAAATTCTGCGTCGTTTGTGAATACTTTACGCATGCTTTCCTGGCCCTTTTTATAAGCCTCATACATTTCTCTATTAGCAGATTTAAGTACTGCTAGATCAACTTCACTGGTCGCTTGTTGCAGAGTGAGCATATACATCCTTTTCTTTTTTCGTTACTTCACTATTCAGCTTATCAAGACTCTCTTTGAGAACTTTTTTGTTATCAATTGGCACTGTTGCTAAAACAGATGTGATCTCAGTATAAGCTTTGATATCTTTATTACACTGTGAACACTTGTATGTTACTGGATTAGAGAAATCTACAGATACCAATTGTACGTTTTTTACAGGGCATGGACAAGCCACTGGCTGTTCATTTTTAGTTAAAAGCTCTGCAGTTTGTTGTTCAAATTGTTTAATTTTCGAACCGATTCTTGCATCTAACACCAGTGTAATCACATATTGAAGTATAAACTGGAATACGAATGTACCTATAAACCATCTAAGGAATGATAATGTACCAGATGAAAATACGAATGCTACTAGAGCGCTAATAGTAGTAACGATGAGGAGACCGAATATTGCTCTTTTAATCATGCAGATATTTTACGACATTTTTACGCGAAATCAAGATAGACTCTCGAAATCAGTAATAAATGTGCTAACATATCTCAAATTCTTCTTTATCTTCTTTTGAAGTCTAATGAGTGTTTCCTTTTTCCGTTCACTCTTTACTAAATTAGAGTTAAGAGCAAGGTCGACTTTCTGACTAAGATTGGTCAGATTTAGTATAAGACTACCAACAATTTCTGGTGTCTTGTCTAAAACTGGGTGCATCGTCTTCGGTGCTTTGTCGACTATAGGTTGTTTGTTTAAAACCTGTGGTACATTTACACGTGTCGAAGCAAGTTCTCTAGATGCGATACCCTGTACCCATCTATTATATGCCATTGTTGTATCTTCAAAGAGTGCAGTAGTTCTATTCACCGAATTATTTATACCTATTTTAGCATGGCTAGATATAAATAATTACAATGAAATACCAAGATCGCTTTATACTCGCTTTGGAGCAGGATGCTCCAGTTGTTGATGCCGCTCCTAACCCTAGTGGAGACGTCGGTAATGCTGATAATGCTGAGCGCGCAGCTATGGCGAATTCTCTCGATAGTGGTGCAAGAGCTGAAGATTACGATGTACCAACACCACCCCAGAAGAACGACGAACATAAGCATAAACAGATAGGTGAACTTAAAGCGTGGATTGCTACGATTGACAATTTTATTGAATTTCTTAATGCGCCAACACCTGATTCTCTGCAATCAAAGCTTCATGCAGCTGGTTGTGATACCATGTTTGATGACATTGCTCGCAGTGAAAAGAAGAAGATATCCCGTCTCGCAGCTGAGCTTAGCTCTCTATCTGAGTCAATGAAGGGGTACCTTATCTCCTCTAACTCTTAATATCTCAGCTAGCTTTAGTTTAGCATTTAACCCCTGGTGTGTATTATCAAATACAAACTGGGGGTCAATTTTATCTATACCCTCTGCAATAGCAATATCGTTAAAATCTTTATATTTGGTACCTTTGTCTTTCGGCCATATAAAAACCGACTCACCTGATTCAATCAATCGCTGTGATTTATTTGCGCTAGCGGTATCTATCCATTGAGAGTCTAATACCCATATCTTTCGATGTAATGGATATTTCTGTATCTGCTTCGCCTGCATAGGTGTGTAGTTGTTGTAACTCTTCTCTTGAATACCTCCAACAGCTACACCGTTAATACAAAAGAACGAATTTATAGGGCCTTCAAAAATGAAAATACTATCAAAATCATTGGTGATTTTATCGATATTAAAGAGTGTTTTGTCGCCACCGATTTTACTGATATACTTCGGTCTGCTTGCAATATCAGTATCAAGTACACCTCTAGATTGATAAAATACAACATCACCGACCTCATTATAAAACGGTAATATAAGCCTATTGGCATGCACCTTATCTGTTAAACTGACGTATAAACCCTTCGGTCTATTAATAGCAGTAGCAAGCCTACGCTTCATCATTAGGTTTATAACCGTTCGAACCACTGGAACATCTTTGTAGAACATTACCTGAGATTTATCGAGAAGATTTATTGAATCATGTGGTAGTTTTTCCGCTATCTTAGGTTTAACCTTAACAGTATCTTCTAAAGTTTTTGGTATGAACTCAAAAGTCTTTGCTTCTTTCATCACCTCAGCATATGATGAACCTGTTACCTCCATTATCCATTTTAACGGTTTGCTATACCACCCGCAATTATGACAACAAATTGCATCTTCCTTAGTGAGATAGTAACAACGCTTCTTTTTTAGCCACGAGTTACCTTCTTTACAGATGTAACATGATCCTTGATATACATGCTGGTGCTTAAGATATTTTACACCACCATTGTAAGAAAAGAATTTCTGAATTATATATTCCTCAGGTAAACTCACCCTGGAATTATACGAAGTATCTAATAGAAGTGCAAGAGTTATTTCTTCTCTTCTTTTGCGACATCCTCAACGCTAACAATACCTTTTCTAATAAAGGCACCTGAAGCGGGGTCAATATAAGAAGCTTCAGTAATCTTCTTACCACCGCGAATATAGGTAGCTAGCGTCGGTCTGCAGGGCTGGCCACTAATCGGTGATGTGATAATTATCGGCTTAATTGTTGGTGCATTCATGTATGATTACTTAGTGGTGGATTGTTCTTTTTATACTGCAAATAACACACTTTGTAGACAGATTTTGGTAATTTCTCGACAATATCTACTAGTTTACACGTTAAAGCTTCTCTAAACTTCTCAACAGGTACCTCTCTATTAACCATCTTAGGTATGCTAAGAAAATAATGATTCTCTGGTGTTGATTCAGTATAAACCAATATCTCCCCGACAAAAACACCAGCAGTTACGGCATAAGAGTAACGCTTTTTTGGGTGAATATCACGGTACGTTAGCAGTTGTTGGATTTTTGATTTCATTAATACAATCCTGTAAAGATTCACTTACTGATGGTAAACCAAGCCCCATACTTTTTATTTTGCTCGTCGATAGGATACTGCTATTTTTGGTCGCTCGAGCTGATCCGTGGTGCCAATCATGGTGGCTATACCCAGCTGTACGCAATAGCATTATTATAGTGCGAGGAGTCATTATACCTTCATTAACTACGTTGTATATACCAGAATCTGTTTCTGCATCTCTAGATAGAAGCCTACTAATAAATATAGAAAAATCAATTAAACTAGTGTAATTATCCTCACACGTGTCTGTTTCTCTGTATGAACCGTTTAGAACCTGTTGAATAAAATTGCGTTTGTTACGAGTATCATCGAATAAATTTTTTGTACGGAGTATGATAGCGTCACCTCTTTCTGAGAGGATATTTTCACATATACACTTAATCATCTCTTTAAAAGATGTTTGCTCACCAGCGTCGGTTACCTTATCAGTTTCTGTAAACAGTGTATTATGACCTCTGTATATCGAAGCGTCTACCAAGTGTATAAATTTTGCAGCTCGAGAGGCACATACTTCGTCTAACATAAGAGGTAACTCTAAACCATACTTTATGTCATCTGCTAGCTTAACTTCTGATGGACCAGAACAATTTATTACGATGAGTGGATCACCATTGGTATGCTCGCTCAGAATTGTATCAAAGACTTGTCGACTGGTATAATCTGTCTGGGGTACACGAGCAGATATATTAATGACGTTCAAAGAGCTATCTGCTTTAGATAGTTCTTCACTCATCTTACACCCCACATACCCTTTACCAAGGATAATAACAGTTTTCACATTTACATAATAGCTCGTATTCGCTATTAATCAACTGTTTTCTGGTGGTGACTGTGGGGGTGGTTCACGAAGCTGAGCTGCAAAATCATTAACAAGAGTTGAGAGACTGCAAGCCTCTTTGGTGTTGTGTGAAAAAGCGATTCTCACATCTTGACCCTCTGTATTAAAACCTAGAATAATATAACAATCTAAAAACTCTGACAATATTGTCATCAGAGTTTCGTAATTATCATTTGTCGCTCTGCTCGTGGTTGCTACTATCTCACACGGAGCTGGTGGCAGTGCTGCTACCTTGAGAGTTTTCTTCGTCGCAGCCGTTGACTTCTTGGCCTTGGAGTTGGGTTTTTTGCTCATCAATAGTATTTAATCTGCTTTTAACAAACTTATTTTTACCAGGCCAGTAGTCTTTATTTGTGACACCTTTATTAATCAGGAATTCAATAATAACTTCTAAGCTGTCGGTCTTGATTGAATAATTTCTCGGGAATCTTGTTCCACCATCATTCAACTCAAATTGAAACTCGTCAATATTGTCTAGATTATGATAGCACGTCATAAACAATGAAGCCTCACCCGGGTTAATGAGTAGAGTCCATCGACGTGGATCAGTCTTCGAGTAGAACGCGAATAGTTTAAGAACAATAAATCCATTGTCGCGGAGACGTTTGGTAACATAACCTGCCGTCTTTAGCTTATTTTTAGATAATGACATATTAGTTGATGAGTGCTGATACAATATAATTTAGAACCACTTTATCGGAAATCAATTCAAAGTTAAAAACATTAAGTTTCGTTGAAAGCTTTGCTTTAAACTCTGCAATCTTACTACTATTAAGTAGCCTGATAATTTCAAAATTAACAGGTATGGGTTTAGATATTGTCGGACCTGTATAGTTCTCTGAAATGAGTGTTGCGTAACTGTCAGTATTGTGCTTAGACTTATCGGTAATCTCAGCGTAAACCTTATTCTCCTTGAAGGACAGGTATATCTTATTAATATCCGGGTTTAATGTACTACCTTTCAATAGGTTGTGAAGCTTCTCATTCGTTATACTAAAACTACTATCAAACGGTATGGTAGCTAGCTTGCTCATGTTTAGAGAAGGTGTCTTAATAATACCATTTTCGAAGAGATGATATTTAAAACGTATTGCATCTGAATCATACGATACACTATTGGTATCAACAGCTAAGTCGATAGCACCGTCAATGAGATTAAGCAATTTATGAAGCTTTTTAAGGTCAGGTATGTTCAGTGTAAGTGGATCTACAATTTCTTTAAACTGGTCAGTGTATTCACCATACACGATTATAGTACCATCCCCTGTAGCAATCAAACAAGAGATCTTTGAAGGTTCGATCTTCATAATACCACTATCAGTAATACGACTTAGTGGTTGAAGAAAGGAGTCTATAAAGACACCGGGTGTTTCAAAATGTAAATTCATTCGAATATATTACGAACTATTTGAAGGAAGTTCAACTTTTTTTTTGCTTTGGCTGAGGCATTGTTTCTGCAATACGTTTAACTAATGCCTCGATACGTTCAAGACGCTTAATAACATCTTGAGCTGCGTTATAATCAAAAATCAATTCAAGTTGATTTGAATCTCTAGATACCACCGGTGGTAACACTTGCGGTGGTGCCATAGGTACGTGTACAATCTGCTGTGGTAGACTTGGCGCCGGTTGACTCATTGATTGGTGAACTGGCGTCTGTTGTACTGGTGGACCTCTAAAGATGGGTACAGAGTCTACCACAGCTTTGATGTCGACCTTAACAGGCTGCATAGTGGAGTTTGATGAAACTATGCGACTGTTAAGGTCTTTCATCTCCCCCATCTGTTGCCCGCAAAACTGCATAGCTATTTGCCGTGCAATAAGCGGGTCAACAGATGACATGTCATCAGGATTGTTCATTTACTTGAGTGTTGCCATCAGTGCATCAAGCTGTGGGTCTTGGCTACCTGCAGTTGCTGCCACCGGCGCAACAGCTGTAGGTGTAGATTCAACTACGGAAGCAGGCAGTGCAATATTATCTTGAACTGGATGCGGCGTTGTAACACCAATACAGAAGTAGTGCTGGTTAAGAATCGTCTTCAGCTCATCGTACGTCTTGGTCGTAACAAACTGACTCAAGTCGTGCACTGAACCGTAGATTTTCTCGAACTCCGTTTCAGCAAGACCTTCGATAGCCTTGGCTGAGCGGAACTTAGATGACACGTAGGTCGGATAGTCACCCTGTTGTTCAACCTTGATAACCAAGCTGCAACCTGCAGCACTCAAGTCAAACATACGCGGACCGATATCCTCTGCGCCTTCACCTTCCATGGCGTCGTTAATAATCTTGTAAAGCTGGCGACCCATACGAATCGTCTTAACCTTACCGTTATTATCAGGGTTAACTGGGTCAGAGATAACGTAAACGTTAACCATCCAGTTTTCGCTTCTGCGGATTGCCTTAATCTTCGCTTTTTCTGCTTCGGTACCATTGCGATAGACACGGTTGCGTTCCTCTGCAATCGGATCCGGGTCACCCCAGGACGTCGGACTCGTCAAGATTTGCTTCTGTCCGGTGGCTAAGCTAGCCCACGAAAAGGAATAATAATGAAGAAACGTCTTGTTTGGGTCCTTCACATACGGTAGAAGCCGTACTGTATAGGAATTGCCCACTTCAAGGCGGAGTTGGTCTTTGTATCGTGTGCTACCGGAGTCGTTTTTCTGAAGTGCTCCTTTGATACTCTCGAACATGCTGTTTGTATATGTACTCATACTAGTTTTTGTTTTATTTGTGTTTTTCTGTTGTGCATTTCAGCTTCACAAGAAGCGTCATACGTTATATCTTAGTCTCTTCTTTCTCTTTTTCAAGTATTTTTTTAATTTTTTTGTAGCACTCTACAGAAAGTTTTTTAGCTTTGGACGATGTCTGCCAGCGAGTCCTGAACATATCCAATTGGTTTACAAATTTTGAGCCAAGTATAAATTCCAGCTCTTCTTTTGAAAAATCTTTTATTTGAGAATCGTAGTTAGGAAATGCAAATAAACCGTATATGTTTGTCTTGTGTTGCAGTAAATGAGTAACAAAATCGTTAATAACACCAGCCTTATATGATAGGTATTCTTCTATGGTAATTCCCTTTTCTGTACAGAAGTCTCTGATGAATTGAAAAGAGTCTACAATATGACTAAGCAATTTATCTGGTTGCTCATTAGCAATAGTAGAAGTCATGACACTATAGGCAGTTATAGCACGGAAAGTTATATAGAAGTCTAAATAGAATGACTCTTCAGGGTGAACTAGATAAGGTGCTTGAATAAACCATTCTACATTTACTGTTGGGTGTGATCTAAAAAAGCTGACTAACTTCATCAACGGTACATAATTCTTATCATTTTCGAAATCAGAGAAATCTTTCCGAGGCTGCCATGGCTGACCCTTACGTGAGTGCTTCAACCAAGTGTTATAAACATACTTTTCGAAATTTTCCATTACCTAAGTATATCACTTTATCTTCTTATCTCCAGCTTTATTTAAATATTTCATGATATATTTGCTCTTGTATAATGATGAGTCAAATTTGAGAAATAAACTAACAGCTTCGTAATCACTATCTATCTCCATACGACGCTTGAAAATGTTGCGTAAGTTTTTATTGCGAAGAAGCAACAAGAAGACGTTAGCAGTGTTGAGCTTTTTGCCTTGTGAGAGAGAGGCAAAAGTACAGAAGCTTAAAAATAGATAAGAGGTTTCTAATACTTCTGTTTCAATATAATCGTCAAATTTCATGCGGGTTGAAAGAGTTTTGAAAATGCTAGGAGTTTATCAGTTATGACACCACCTGCAGCCTTCTCATGTCCAGCGCCACCGACTAGCTGTTTAGAGAGTATGCTAACGTCATAATTGCTCGTCTTGCTTCGTCTGAACGATACTGTTTTGTTCTTAAGGTTTATGATAATAGCTATCTCAGCACCGTAATTTTTAATAAGATGCTGTGCTACATCATTAACACCATAATCAGCAAACGCAGAAAATACTACGCGTTTAGCACCTCCAAGGTCTAGCTCTGCTTTAAACGGTGTTACGTTATCAATCGTTTGTTGTAGTTTTAATTTGTGAAATCTGATAATGTTCTGCTGCTCTAAATTAAAACTGTTAAAACCTGTCTTAAATTGATTAACAAACGCTCTCACTTTATCACCTTGAAGAGAGTAGAATACTGTATTGAGATCTCTTGATTCAGGTATCAGGTGTGTAAAGGAATCATTATCATCTATCAGATCAATTAGCTTTCTTTGTTGCCAGGTAAATGTACTATAGTTGTTGAGTAGTGTACACATAAGTCGCGTACTACTAGAGGCTAATTTATCGCAAAAAAGATGTGCTCGCTTGTAAAGATGCTTTACATCATTACTATAGACATGATGATCAACAATGCAAACCTTGTCATAATCTAATATATCCGCATGGTCGGCAGCTACATTTAGATCACAGACAAATACTTGATCGGTTGTATTGTGGGTTTCCGCATCAGCCCACCACTTCGTAAAAACCTCTCTGAAATTGTATTCACCTGCAGATATGAATTTGATATTTACATTCGGTAGAGACCAGACAGTAGCTAGTACGCAACCAGCGCCGTCCATGTCTTTATCTGCAAATATGAATACGTTCTTTGCCATGGTGTTAAAGTAGTTATGCTATCACTTGCCTTTATCAACGCTCAAGGCTGCTAATGTTGATAGAGTAGAATTACTTGATTCTGTTTTGCTTACATCGTTATCTTCATATACTGTTAAGGTACCGTAATCAATTCTCATATTACAGGTACCAAAATTGGGTCCGAAACGGTTTTTCATTAAGCTCATCTTAATGACTCCTAGCTGTCGATCGGTATCATCCTGCCAGATACCACACATAAAGTCGGCTGTATTTGGTAGCGCCATACTTTCAGATATAGTCTCAAGCTTTGGTTCATTGATACCGTAACCACTACGATTTAGTTGTGTTGCAGTAATAACCGGACAACTAAAAATATATGAAAGTGCTCGTAGTTGCTCAGCACTATACTTCACTCGTTCATATGAATTGTTACCCGTCGGTGAATGTAAGAGGTTAACATAGTCCACTACAATAGCGTCTAGTTTAATACCCTTGTTAACCAGCTTTTGAATATAAGCTTTTAGACTACTGACAGTGAGTGTGCTAGGTGGAAACTCCTTGATTATTATCTTAGCTGCTGGTTTCTGTTGAGCGAACTCAGCTACCTTTACTTTGAGTACATCTGCTTCGTCACGGAGCCTGCTTATAGGTATCTTTGTGATGTTTGTACATATTCTTCTAGCATACATCATCTCAGACATTTCTAATGACACTAACAGTACTGTTTTGTTTGTAGAAGCTATAGCTGAAGCTATATTACCAAGGAATATACTCTTACCGACGTTAGTTTCACCGGCAAATACATACAAAGCTCTACCATTCTCAAGAAATCCACCATCGAGTTTACCGTCTAACCACTTCCAACCGGTACCGATATAAGGTGTTGTTCTCTTTAAGTCATCATACACTCTACCGATACCAGGTACGAGGTCAAGACCTATGTCGTAATTCAGACATATATTACAAGATTTCTCAAAACGGCTTAGAATATCCGCGGTGTCTATTGCATCTTTACCTGATACTTTATTGACTACGCTAGACAGTGTGTGAAAAACTGCTCGCTCTTTTAAAAATGTCTCTGTATTCTCATACAACTCATCAGTGTTTAGGTTTTTATCTATACCTGTGAAAGAACCAACTACGGTTTTAAATTGATTCTTTAGTGTCTCGGTTGATAGATAGTTTCGAATCTCTGTGAGAGTTGGTGCAACGCTACGCTTACTATAAAATTCTGTAATGATACCAAGTACAGCTTGAATCTCCTTACTCTTAAAGTATTCAGGTTTTAAATGGTCTATAATTGATGAAAGATAAACTTCATCCGTTAGACATTTATACGTCAATAGTGTTTCAAATTGGTCTAAATTTAAATTCATTATGAATATTCCGCAAGAAATTTGGCCTGATTGGTATTAAAACAATCAGTGAACGATGTAAGACCTGGTGATTTATGAATCAAATGTATTGGTATTACACCCATTCTGAGCTTCTTTTTATTAGCATCTAAGCAACTTGCAAGATCGTAAAGATGGAAGTCGTAGTTTTCATTAAACTTCCAACCAGCTTCACGAATCTTTTTAGTATTTACAGCAATAAACAAACCATCAAGCAAAGCTACTCTTGCAGGCATTGGACCAAATGATGTAATCTGTATCGCAGACATATCAGGGCTGAAGTGTCCAGCTGCGCCTCTCAAGTTACCCTGGCCGCACATTATATGCCACAATGTCGGTGCTTTGATATTAGGTGAAACACCACCAGCTACGCCTATGATATCGTAACCGTTACAAAAACTGTCTTCAATTTTATCGATAAAGAAGGCGTCGTCTATGTAGACATCATCATGAGCAAATATCATACAATCAGTTTGATCTGCATATTGCTCAATATATTTGTTATACACTTTGCTTAAACCTGTTGAGTTGTTCTTTTCAAACTCATATGTAAAAGAAACATTTCTGGTAGTGAGCGATTGAAGACTCTGATACAAGATGGTCTTGCTGATGTCGTTTGACTTGGTAGCTGATATGATTACTGTTTTCATACTATATAAAAAGGTGAATTGTTCTTAAACTTGCTTACACTGCATATTTTATCAAGTTTAATATATAACGTACCATCTTGCAACTCTTCCATATCCTCTGTTGGTACAGATGAGAATACACACTTATCTTGATTTGCGTAGAGTACACTACCACACCTCGAGATATACAACCTCTGTGTTTGTATATTGTATATCCATGTTGCATGTGTACCTTCTAACTCACCTAAGACTTGCGTAACTGACGTTATATCATCTGATTTGGTGCAGCGTTGATGCAGCATGGCTGGTATTATAGAGCTATCAACAATATTATACCTACCCACAGGTACATCTTGTTTCAGCTTGTCAAAATTTGTCAATATACCATTATGTGCAACAATCCAGGATCCGTATGTAAACGGGTGAGAAGTTCTATGATTAAATGATTGGGCTGCGGATGTTGGTGCTTGTGTATGACCGACAAAATAATATATGTCATCTAACTTATATTCAGCGAGCTCTTTGTCGAGGTCGACAACTCCTTCGAATTTTAACGTTACATAGCCTACACATTGTGGTGACTTGGACAGAAGTAAGACACCAAGAGCTGCGTTACCTCTACTCTGATTTAGCTTGTAGAGCTCTTTAAACTCGGAAAACATTGGGGATGCAAATATAGCGCAAATAGATTTACCCTTCCTTTCTATATGGTTTGAAGTTCATACATGTTATTATACGTGCAAATACACAAACATCAAGAATAAATACTTCAAAGCTTTACTCAAATGAATACTGATTATAAAATACTATCAGAAAAATACAACTCTGTATTAAAAGAATGGTCACCAGTCTATAGTGGTGATTATGATCCAGCTGGAACAGCTACTAAAATAAACACTATAAAGCAGCCAATGGAGAAGGGTCAACCTGCTCCTCGTGGATATCAAATAGGTAAAACTGCTCAACAAACTGGCAGAGATCTTGTTGATATGGTAACTCAGATTCTTGATAGAGTCAAGAAGAATGTATTTACTGCAGAACCTCATAGCGTAGGTGGTAGACAATATGATTTATATTACCCTGGTGACCCGGAGGAGTTTAAGGAAGAGGTTAAGAAAATTATAGTTGACGTTTGTAACTTACCGCAAAGTGCTGCTAATACTGCGGCTGGCCATGCTGCGCGTGTTATAATGAATGATATTATTGGAGTATTGCCGATTAAATCTAGAGAGAGTGCCGGGGTAAGAACATCTACTATTAAAATAAAGAGAGCGTCGCATGACAGCGCTATTCTAGATGCTCTTGGTGAGGTTATAAAAGCACCTGAAGTCGCTCCTAAGGCTGTTGAAACTGAAGCTGATATAGCTATCCCGAGAGTATCTGCTATAACTAGAGGTGCTCAATGGAGTCTCAGCAATACCTATTATATTGAGGATGAAGTACCAGATAATGCTTTTAATAAAATAGCTAACCGTGAACGTAAGATGGAAGCAAAAATCGCTCGTCATCGCATGATAAGCAATGTTGGTAAAGGTGCTACTATAAAAGGAGCTGATCTAATTAATAAGCTCGAAATGCCTTGGGATACCGCTACTAAAGCTGTTAAGGACTTACTAGCTATTGGTGCTATTACAGAGGATAGTGGTGAGGATGAGAACGATGAGAGACATATACCTGTTCTAGATAAACCAGATGAAGATGAGCGCCATGATGATGTCTTCAGCGACCTTGAAAGACAAACGATGGGTGGTAAAACGGATGTAAGAGGTTCATATGAATAATGATTTAAAATTACTTGCGGAACGATATGAAGTTGTAACTGAAGGTAAACCATTTGGCATCTTTAGCAGAATGGGATCGGCTATACAGAGTAAACTCTCACCTACATCCACAGGTAGAGTAGGTGGACAGCAGAGTAAAGATTTTAAGGCTAACGTTAATAAGGCTTATGATAGCTTTAGAGCGTGGTTACGAACCCAGAGAGATAAGCGTGTAACTGTAGGTAACCTAGTAACATATTTTGAAAAATATGTTGGTCTAAAAGCAGATCAATCCCCGACGCTGACTGGGTTATTGAAGAATACACCTGAAGAGGTATCTAAAGTATATAATGAATTTGAAGCGTGGATAAACACTCAAACAGCTCAACCAGCTCCTCAACCTGAGGCGGTACCCGTGGATAATACTCAAGCTGTTCAGCCAGCTCAACCAGCTGCAGTACCTGCACAGCAACCAACTTAATTTATGCTAAGATTTGACGCAAGATCGATTTATAGAGAGGCTGTAGCAAATGCTGCTGCAGCTGCAGCGCCTGCTCAACAACCTCAACCAACAGCGGATGTAAGTGCGACAGGCCAGCAACTTATAGATTTCTTTAAACAATCACAAACAGTTGATACCTCTACATCTCGAACACTATCTGAACTAGCTCGCAATCCTAGACAACAGATAACTAACATACGTCAGACTATTGAACGTATCTTAGGTGAAACTCAATACTCTCAAGAGATACCAGGTGATATTGGACAGATTTTTCTTAATGCTATTGAAGATTATGAAACGGTTCAAAGTCAACAAGGTAGTGTACATCAGGGTGGACCTGCAGGACCACAAGCTAGTAATATAGGTGGTACCACAATAGATAATAATAAAGTGGTTGAGGATTTACAAAAGACCATCAAATCGTTACAAAGATCTATAAGCAATTTAACTGCTGCACAAAAGAAAAAGGCTGAACGTGGAGAAACTGTTAATGTTAACGTACTGCAGCAGAATCTAAACTCATTGAAAGCAGAAGCAGAAGCAGCTGTAAATAAATCTGAAGCAGCTACCGGTAAAGCTAAGAGTAAAGGTAAATCTAAGAGAAGGAAGAAATCAGAAGAACCTATCGATGCCGAGGTAGTAAGTGAACCTAACCAGATTACTTCTGGTTAGGCCAAGGAATTTTAACTGAATATTCGACAGGGTCCTTTATACCGGCTGCCATAAACCCACCGATTCTCAAAGAGCAAGCTGTACAAACTCCACAAGCTTGCTCTTTTCCTTCGTAACAAGTCCATGTCTTAGAATAGTCTACACCCATAGACATTCCCCATTTAATGATATCAGCCTTACTCTTATCAAGTAGTGGTGCTTCAATTCTAATCTTGTGTCGTCTATTGAGCATGTTTACATTGTTAATAGCTTCAATAAACTCTTTGCTACCATCCCAGAATCCAGCAACGCTATCTGCTTGAGCTGCACCGTGATATACAACTTCTGCGCCAACTGTTTCAGCATACGCTGAGCAGATACTCAGCATCATCATATTACGGAAGGGTACATAGTTAACCGTTTGCGGGTCTCCCATAACATCTTTCGCTTTAGCTACATTAATGCTATTGTTTGTAAGAGATGATATACTAGCTACGTCTCGAAAGAATGACAAATCAAGAACTTTATAACTGATTGAATTACAAACCTTATTAAGGTCGTTCAGTATATTATTAGCAGCTGTAATCTCGCGTTGTAGATGTCGCTGACCGTACGCAATAGAAACAGCGTATACTGTATCATGCTCTTTTATGGCATGATACAGTATCGTGGTAGAATCCATCCCACCTGAAAAAGGAATAACACATTTACTCATATTTCAATGATATTAAACCTCTTGATTAAATCAAGCTTTAGGTGAAGGTTTTTTCAGATCATCAGCGATGCGTCTCCACATCTCCATCAACGTATCCTTAACGCCAGGTTCACCATGAGCCTGAAGCATCTTGCTCAAGGTCTCAATAGGTATCTGTGACTTAATGATCGTTTTGCCGTCGGCTTCACCGACTACATTCATCTGCAGTATTAGTTTACTCATAAATTATTTTTCGTCATCTGGTAGTTCGACTTTGACTTTCTTACCAACGTTACTTGGAAGAGATTCACTTTCATCCGGCATCTCCTCTTCAACATCACTCTTCTTACCATAAGCCCAGCCAACTTTAATCTTCTGTTCCAAGTCAGGTAGGATCTTAGCCCATACCTCTTCGTCTTTTCTCCACTTAGAGTAGTATCCAAGTTTAGTACCATCTGGTAGAGAGTATGTCGCTCCACCTTGGATAACGCTACCGAAACCTACAGCGAGATCCAATAGACCGTAGTGTTTATCTAGACCAGTTGTAAAGCTTAGATACATTTCAGTTTGGATATACTGCTGAATGAACCGGTTCTTAACTGTCAAAGCGCGAAGAATAACACCAGGGTAATTACGTTGACCAACAGCCAGTGTCGCATCCATCGTCTTACCTTCATCACCTTTTTCAGGTTTACGTGCTAGCTGAACCGTAACACTTGGAAGATAGATAACTTTCTTACCACCCGGCATAGTCTTGATAATAGACTCGTAAGTTGCTGACGGGTCATCATAAATGTGATTAGTAAGCAAGAACGTAGTTTTAGTGTATCCTGAGAGAATTGTACACGTCTTAAGAAGAGATCCCATTGCACGTGCACGAGTTCCCATATCCATCGAAGTGTTAGACTCTCCACTCTTAAGTGGAGCTTCCATTCGAGAGATTTGAAGTTGATTCTCTAAGTTACCCAACTCAATCGCAACGATAAACTTGTTCTCAATACCCAGCTCCTTTGCTTTAGTAAGAAACTTATAAAGTGAATTACGAGTCTCTTCAATGCTGTAGCTCGGAACATACTTGACACCGGCAGGATCTAGTCCGAGATTCTCTGCAGATTTCTTATCAATTGCAAATTCCGGATCGAATATGACGGGTATAAGTCCTTGTTTTTGTGCTCTTGCAAGGATTTGCAAGAGGAAGAACGTTTTACCCGTCATACTCTCACCAGCAACCAATGTAACACGATTACGTGGGATACCACCATATAATGAACCGCTGATAATAGCGTTCAACGGCATTGAACCTGTGTCGATCCACTCTTCTACATTTGAGATAGTACTCTCGTTAAGGAATGTAGCGTACGGATTAATCTTATCGATTTCCGATAGTGCCTCTAGAACTCTTTTATCAAGCTGGCTCATATTGATTAGTTATCAAACAGTTTAACTACGGCGGGCGTAGTAGCGGGTGTCGGCTGAGCCGATTGAATAGGTGCGTTAAACAAGTTGTTATACTGCGTAACGAGACGTTGATCGTTATCAATGTCAAGACCCAGTGTGATACCTGCTCTGTTGTATACCCACAGCGTACCATCATTCTTATGCTTGTCGCCAATAAATTCACGGAAGTAGAGCGGAATTGTTTGGACGTTTAGCTTACCATCTTGGGTAGGTTGCACATAAAGAATCGCAGGATCCTTGACAATAATAGTTTCAGGCGTTTCACTAGCGAGAATACCGATAATGGTTCTGCCGGTTTGGTCGATAAAGGTTGTTAGTTTTTGTTGTTCCATATATAGATATTAACTACTACCTGCCGGTAAATCCACTCAGGATCTTATAAATAATTGTATGCCGAAACCATTGTGCAAAACCGAGTTTACAAAGATTTACAACTCTTACATCAAACATCTAAATGAAGAAGCTCCCGCGACTGGTGTACAAAATGCCGGTGGGCCACAAAATCCGCAGAACTTAGCACCAGCTAATGCTCAGACTGCAGAGGGTGATAAAGCAAATCCTAATGCACCTGAGGTTAAAGCAGCGACTGATGCTGTTCAATCTCTCGCAACTGCATTGCAAGGTCTTAAAGATCCTAAGCATGTACAGGCAGTAACAAAAGCTATACAGGATATGCTTGCTAAGTCGCCTGCATCGAAGACACCTGTACAACCGCAGGGTGCACCAGTTTCACCAGCAACATCTAAACCACAGCAAGGTGCGGCAACTAATCCAGCAGCTGGAGCTACACCTGGTACACAACCGGTTGGTGTTCAAGCTTAACTAAACAGATCGAATAGATCCGTTTGAGTATTCATAGATGGTGTTCTGATCTGCCAATTTACCGCTTGATAGAACCTCTCTATAACGCTAAACATTAGCTTATCAAACATCTCTTCGTAGTCTGGTTCAAAGAACTCCTTAAACTCTTGCGGGTAGTAATATTTGTATCCTACTGCTTTCAACCCAAATTTATTCGGTTGGCGCACTGAGATATATCGAATTTTATCACCTGAAGAAATTGATTCATACTTGTTATCAATACTAAACCTCTTAAGAAGTAAGTTATAAAAGTATGCAGCTTTGACGTGCTTCGGCATACCCTTTACTGTAGTAAACTCATTACACTTATCAGCAAACTTGTTATAGTTTGTAATACCACTAACGTGAGCAATATCTTCTATGCTTAATGATTTGAATGTTTCATACGCTTCATTAAACACTTTATCGACTTGAACCTTGTCCTTTGTTTTCAACATTGTTTCAACGATTTTCTTCGCGTAAGGTTTAATATTCTTAGGCATCGTTGTCTTAACCATTTCTACACCGACGTACTTATATTTGTCACAAGGAATACCTTTATTATTTAAAATATGCAGAACGTAATGCTTCTTAGATAGAAATATACCACTATCTGCAATAACTTCTCGTTTAAAAACTAACCTACAATCATGAGAATTCAAAGCATCTTCTCCCCATTTCTTAATACCTGTGTTTAGATGTGTATCAATTCTACTCACTTCGTCTAGATATTCTTGGGTAACTTGACCGTTAGCACCAATCATCGTTAACTTTTTAGCTTCAGCTACTTTCTTTAGCGAGATATAACATGAATCAGTGTCATTGTATATAACAGGATCATAACTCTTCAGGTAATCATCAGGTAGATTAGCGTTAGTTTGTATGTATTCTTGCATTAAGCAATTCGACTGCTTAATAGCTGCTTGACCTGTGAGGGTAACTGACCGTGCTAAATCATCATCACCAATCGGAGCGTGTTTATTACCGAAGTATCCGTAGATACTGTTAATAAGAATTTTGATTGTATGCTGACGAATATTGAATTGTTCAATCTCCTTCTTAAGTTGTACACACTCTGCCTCTTTATCAGCTACGTCAACACCACTTTGCTTTAGCTTTTTAATCTCCTGCTCGGTATTAGATAATACACGAGAAAATTTGTCTTGTTTCTTTTGAATCTCAACACGCTTTTTGTAATAGCTATCTACAATATCAGGTACAATACCCTTCTCTTTTTGTGAGAAGAGAACAGATGCCATTGACATCGTCACCTTCTCTGCTTTAAGGAAATCCTTTAAACCTTGATGAGTTATGTCAAAGCGTTGACCATTTACGTGTGCAATAGTAACGTGTGTATCAGTCTTCTCTATAATCTTACCAATCTTCGTCTCTGGTGATAGATTGAGAGATATCATCACGTTTGGATATAGACTGTTTGCGTCGAATGATACGATATGCTCTTGAAACCCTTTCTGTGGTTCACCAACATAAGCACCTTCGTTCTTCTTACCCTCTCCATCTTCGCGGTTGAATGTAGGTATTTTAAGATTCTTAGAACGAGCTTTTATTGCACATAACCCGTTAACAACCGATAATGTACCTAAAGCGCTTTCAAACGTAGTACAACCAGCATATGCGATAGATCGTAGAAGTTCAAGATATTTCAGCTTGCGTTCAAGCTTAGCTAATAGCTTAACGTCGGTTACGTTATACTCAGCGAATAGATCCCAATCAGTGTCAGACAACGCAGCTAGAGTTTGATCACCAAAGTCAACCTTGCTCTCACCTAACTCTGTCTCACCTATGTTACCTAACTTATAGTTTTCACGCTGAGACATACAAAACTTCCGATAAATGTCAAGATAGTCAATACAAGAAACACCTTCAATATACCAACGTACTTGCTGTTTACCGAATCTAGACATAAACGTACGTGAAGACATTCTACCAACCGGTGATAATCTTTGAGCATAATCTGCACCGAATAGTACGTTTAACCGGTTAATAATGTATGGTATATCAAAGCCTTCTGAATTCCAACCTGACAAGATGTCAGGGTAATCACTCTCGTAGAATTCAAGAAACTTTAAGAACATTTGTTTCTCTGTATTACATGCAACATATACACAATCTTCTATCTCTTTTGAACATTTGCGTGTACTCCAAGTGTAGTATTTTTGTGATAATGAATCATATACTGTTATGATATTAACTTCCTGATTCGCTTGCTCGGTGTTAGGAAATGAGACATTTATAGCATAACATGTAGAATGATATGTTAACCATTTACCATCATCATAAATTTCATAATCTTTTTGAAATTCCTTGCTCTGCCTTATTTCTCCAAGAGTTATCTCTCTTTCGTTCCCGGAATTGATCTTACGAATCTTCACCATCTGAGAATCTTTATGGTCATGTGTATCTGTTTCGATATCGATAAACATTAACTTAAGAGGAAACTGCGAAAATTCGGGTGCTTCATTTTTACCGTGAAAGACATCGACTAGAAACTGTTGTGTAACGGGTAAGTTTTCAAAAATACGCTGACTCTCATTATCAGCTACGTATTTGTATCTCTCGTATTGAGCACTAAAAGTCTTCTTTCTGAGAGCTGTATTGAATATGCTCTTTGCATCACCTTCGTAAGACGTTTCAAGATAGATATAAGGTTCAAACGAGGTATCATAGGATATTCGCTTACCATGCATATCCCATGAGTACAGTCGAATTATCTTATTCTTCGGAAGATAAACTGCATTTCTATACATTACTGTATAATAATTGACTTTTTATAATATTCAAGCTATTTGTTGATACTATTTAGAAGTACGCGCTTCTCATCTTTATATGGTAGAGTATACATCTCGACGTATTTGTCGATGTTCTCATCTCTTTCAAGGAATCTCTTCTCTGCCATCTCTCTACCACCTTTGCTTAGAGTTTTATAATATCCAGGATTCTTGATCATTAAACCTATCTGATCAATCATCTCATCACCGGTTTTAAACTTAACTGGTGATTCACTGTATGTCTCTATGTCTTGACAAGCAATCGGAATACCAAAGCAACCTGCTTCTATTAGCTTAAGGTCACTCTTTGCTTTGTTAAAGTTATTATCGCATAGAGGTGCTACCATTATATTTGCATTCAAGCTAGCAATGTGTTTAGGGTACTCATACAAGCGTTTCCATGGATGGAACTCAATCTTGCCAGATTGTACGAACTGGTGGAGAGGTAATGGGTAACCACCGAAGAATACCCATTGATACTTGTCCATTGTCTTAACTATAGCGTCACGAACGTGAGCAAAATCATCATTTTGATTTGTACGGTTCTCTACGTCAAAGTGAGCACCGCTACCAGGATAAAGAATACGAGGTTTTGCATTCTTACCACAACAGAACTTTCGATAGTTATCTTCAATTTTGTTTGCTCTGTAATGGTTACCCATCCAGAATTCTGGTGGATAATTTGGTATAACCGTTATACATTTATGACCAGTCTTACTCATGTAGTACTGCCTCATAAACTCACAGGTAACAGTCACCTCGTCACATAAAGACATAATCTCGAGCGAACACTGACGAATCTTTGGATCAGTAAACGCTGGCTTATACTTGTTATAATCAGGGATATCTTCACTAAAGATAACATCATCAATCTCGTACACAATGCGGAAGCCTTGAGCGTCAGCTAATTTTCTTAAACCTTTTACAAACGCTAATTGGTGTTCAGTTGCTTGACGTTGAATACGTACACACTTAACACCAACGAAATAGCGAGGGTCAAAGGACATTACGGTGGTACCGTGAACCGTCATCTTGTTGTGAGCGTTAATAACTTGTTCAGGCCATATCATTCGCCAATGTCCGCAACCGCTATAATCAGCGTAGTAGTTCAAAGCACGTCTAAAATTAGCTTCTGGTGGGTGCATCGGCATATGAGCGGGTGGCTCATTGTGTAAGGCTGGATACATCTTCGGAAACGGAACCGGAAATGGAGATGCAAATGGTGACTGTGGTATCATTGTTATTAATTATATTCCGTGTTATGCTTTATCAACAAGTTAACTAGCATGCGTTTCGCTATAAGGCACCCGGGTACATACACCGTTACTCTTTACAAGATATATAACTTCACCAGTAGCCATCTTAGTGCTTTCTTTTCTATGACTGATAATGTAAACACACTCATTAAACTTATCAACGCGCTCTTTAAGCACTGAGAGAACTAGATCTATACCCTTCGCATCTAAACTAGAATCAAGTAGCTCGTCAAATATGCTAATATTGAATGCTACATTACCTTGAAGCCTGCGTATATCCATAAAGGTAAACAAGCAAGCCAAGTCTATACTTTTGCGCTCTGCACCACTGAGACTGAAGTAAGAATACTCTTTACCCTTATCATTGACGATAACCTCCTCAAAATACTCGTTAAAAACACACGTACAATTTGAATCTAGTTTTTGTAAATAGTAAGCTAGCTGTGTATTGAATATGTTCAACACTCTTTTAACAATAAGAGATTTAACACCTTCTTCAGAGAAGACAAACTTAACCTGATTTAATAAGTTCAGTTTATCATTACACGTCTTAATATTCTCATCTATCTCTTTAAGTTTATCCTTTTGCTGATCCAGTAAGGTATCAAGCGGAGCTTCTTCTTTTTGCGCTTCAGCTATTTGATTGTTTACGCTTGCTATATTAGTGTCTATCGCAGCTATAGCATTCTTTATATTGGTCTTTACTTTCTCTCTAGCATTCTGTGTCTCAATCTTACTATCAGCAGTTCTCTTCTCTTTTTTAAGATCAGTTAAACACTGCAAAACATTAAGAGCTACCAGTTTTTGATTCTTTACGACATCTTCGTTAGCTGCTATAATCAAGTTTGTACTTTCACGTTCTGCATCTACATGAGCTCTATCTTCAGGTGTTATGGTTCTTAAACACACTGGACAGTTATCCATGTTTGCATTCATCTTTGCTAAAGCGGTCTTTGCGGATTGTATGTTAGCTTGCTTTTCAGCTATGAGATTGGAAACCGTCTGCTGCTCAGTATTAAGTGTTTGCTCCTTCTCAGGGTAGATCACAGATATAAAATTCTTAAGTGTTGAAATCTCGTCTTCGCTTAAGTCTACTTCTTTGTTTAGCTTATCGACTTGATCAACTCTATCTTCTTGTAGCTCTGTAATAAGACCCTTCAACCTGTTAATTTTTTGAAGTTTGGTGGCTTCAAATGTTGATTGCTGGTTTTTAATGGTTGTTATTGAAACATTAACTTCATCTTTACGACCTGCTACAACATCTAGATCAGACTTACAATCGCTATATTCAGCCTTCGCTTCCTTCAACATCCGACTAAAAACTTCTAAGTTAAAGATGCTTTCAATGAAGTCTCTCTTTTCCTGTTTCTTACGACACATGAAAGGTAAAGCATTGTTAAGAGTCATAACAACACAATTCTCAAACACGTCCGAGTTACAACCTACCAGCTCGCTTATATATTCTGTCGTGTTCGCAATACTATCTCGAGTTTTGTCAACATTATCTATCTCCAACAATACTCTTGATGGTTCTAGCTCACGAGATATACGTACTGACTGTGTAGTACTTTCACTAACAACATCTAGTTCTAACGATACTGAGCATGTTCCCCTTGTGCTATCGTTCTTTATAGCTTCTTTCTTAATAGGTCGCAAGACATTACCGTACATTGCAAAGAATAACGCGTCCGCAACAGAGCTTTTACCGACTCCGTTACGACGATCGATCTTATCCTTATTAGTACCTGTGATAACATTGACACCTTGCTTAAACACCACTTCTACAGGCTCTTTGCCAATAGACATGAAGTTCTGCATGGTTAGTTTTTTAAAGATTACGTGTTTCATTTACATTTGTTATAGAAATCGATACAAGCTTCTGTGATTTTATCCTTATTAGGTGTCTCGAGGAACGTTATAAACTCATTTATAGCCTTTTCTACACTTACATCGGATAAATCACTGCTTTTTATAGCATCGTTAACATCAATTATATTACTGTTTGTTAGAAATTCTACTGTAGCTGCAGCAGGTTGATATGATTTTATTTTGGCTTGTAACGCGTCAATAACATCTGCGGGAATTTGTTTATCAACTATCAGACGAATAATATTTCCTTTTATGTTTTCACTTTGCTCAGGTGTAATGCCGGAATTTTTTAAACATTCCGATACGAATATTTTAATATGCTTCGGGGAGAGTTTATTTTCTACAAATTCAATTTCACCTGTATCAAAATCTAGAATATGAAAACCTTTTGGAGAATTTGCTTCACCAAAATTTGTTTCAAAAACATTTCCAACGTACATGATAGAATTTTTATCGTACTGCCGAACGTCGCGTTGATGAAAATGACCGGAGAATATTTGAGGTGATAATTTGAATAGAACCTCTTTATCAATTCCTTTATCGCATACCTTAGACCCATTCATCTTAAATGAGTTAATCTCGAAGTGACCAAATAGATACGGTGTCCACCTAACTTCGCTAAGATCGCCACCCCAAGGTACAAATGTAGCAGATGAATTACCAAAGTCTATAGACGATACAGTGTTACATACCTTTATATTGCTCCAACCGCTAAAGATTTTAACAGAGTTAACACCTGAGTGATCTTTATAAAAACAATCATGGTTACCCGGTATCATTACGAGCTGTGTATCGCGAAATTTGTTTAATATGTCAGCCGCTACGTCGAGCGTATTACCTGCAATCTCATCTCGATCGTCGAAGAAGTCTCCGAGAAATAAGGTTGTAGTTATACCCCTCTTAAGTATCTCACTCTTAAACCAATCCGTCCAATCTAGCGCAACTTTATGCCAGAAGAGTGAATTAGCGTGAGTACCGATATGTAGATCGCTCCAGATAGCTACTTTCATAATTATTCGCCATTATCCTCGTTACCGTTGCTTACAGGCTCGACGTAGATAGTGCTTGTTGCTGTACCAACTTGATGCATTGTATCAGTGTATACCTTCTCTTTATACTCTGTTATAGCTTCGTGATACCTCTTCTCCTTTTTTATTCTGTTGATGAATGCATGAAATGCGATTGTGGTAAAGTATGAGAAAGGTGAGAAACCTGAATTGAGCATGAACTTCTTATTTTTTAGAGCTGAGAACATCTTTACGATGGCGTCACCTACCATATCATCTTTGTACGAGTAGTTGATGAAGTTTGGAGCAAAACTTAAACCATTCGCTATCTTATTAATTGAATCTGCCAATTCATCTGATATGTTACCCGTATCGTAGAACACTTTAATACGCTCTTCAAACTCCTTACCATTAACATAGTGCTCTCTTTCACTTGCTTTTGACTTCTTGCGTATCTTCTTTGGTTTACCGTTTACAATGCTCACAGTGAGTGTAGCCTCACCGACAATGTCTACAGGTACAATCTTTGCAAGCTCTTTGATGTCAGCATCTGTCGGATCTGCAGTAATAATATCTGCATCCACCAAGCTTTCAACAATATCAAGCTTCTTCAATTTTTTTGATTGAGAAGGGGATGTTTTCTTTTTCATATAAATTTTGTCTTTTATCTGCATGTCGGTTGCCATATTTTAAATCGTCAACTATGTCAATAAGAGTCAGCTTTTGCTTTGATGTATGTAATCTCAGCCCGCGACCGATTGACTGCAATACTTTTATTTTAGCTTTACCTCCACCTGCGAATATAATGTAGTGTAAATTCTTAATATCAATACCTGTTGAGAAGATTTTTGATATTGCAACAACAACTACGTTAGTATTGCTTTCTATCAGCTGCTTAATTCTCTCTCGTTCATCAATTTCGACTGAACCTCTAATAAAGAATACTTGCTTGTCTGTGCACATTTTCTTAAGAATTTCTTCAAGAATCAACCCATGCTCGATGAAGTCTACTAGGATTAGTGAATTGTTTGTTACATTTTTAGCTAAAGTACCTAGAACGTTGTTGCGATACTGATTACTGATAATAAATTCAAGCTCTGCTCTGTATGCCTTCATCTTGTCTTCAACTGGTGCAGGTATATCCTTATAAGATATTTCAATGACTTGACAGATTACATTGGATATATAACCTTCCTTTCTCAATGAGGTGCTATTCTTCTCATAGATTATAGGTCCGACTTTACCGATGATATTCCATTGATCAAGTAATCCCTCTGGCATTGTACCAGTAAAGCCGAATTTGCAGTATGTCTTGATATTTTTTATTAGATCCGTTATCTGGTTACCTTTTCTTACCTTGTGAACTTCATCTACGACCAACATATCAACAAACTCTGCCCAATCTAGATTGCTGTTCTCACTTTGCATTATACCAGCATTAGCAATGATGACATTGCTAGACAGATTAAGAGCATCATCACCAGTCCACTTCGAGAATGTAAAAGGTACACCGTAAGATGTGAAATCGTTATACGTTTGAGATGCTAAACCTCTATCTGGTACAATAACCAAACACTTAAAATCGTCCGCGTGGTTAGTTGATTTAAAAAACGTAAACACTCGACTTATAAGTGAAGCCATTGTAAGTGTTTTACCACCAGCTGTCGCTAATACAACCGTACCTCTACCTACAACTAAACACTTATTAACAATATCCGCTTGATAATCCCTCAATTCTAGATTCAGCTTATACGGCTCCGTTGAATGGTCAGCACCCCAAAGATGGTTTGCAGGTGATACGCAGTGTTTAAATTCGGAGTCTTCTATTACGATTTCATCTGTGTTGTTACTGGCTAACAAATACTTTAATATCTCCGAGAATAGAGGTGCATCAAATCTACCTGTAGGTGTAATTGCGTACTGTCGAGGTGAAGCAAAGCGGTTAAAACGCTTAATAAATTTAGCATTATCGTTCTCAACTGAGAAGTGTTCTCGTATCTCTGTGAGGTGATCTGTCTCTATTACAGCGTACTTACCACCCTTATCCAAATAAAATTTTATCATGATTGCTCTGCCTTAATTAAGTCAACCATATTCTTAATATCCCATGTCATTGAGCTTAAAGTCTTCTCTGATTTTTCCAAGAATTCGAGAACAAGCTTGAGATTATCTATCTCTGCGTCCATGTCTTTGATAGTTTGACTGTTTATGGCTACTCTATCAGCGGCGGGTTCAGTGATTTTAACAGGAGATTGATCCATAATAGCATTTCTCATTTCTTTGGCTTTTGCGTCACGAGCTGCAAGCTTTTTGAACAAATCTATCTTATGTCTAATAAATCTACCGACCCACTTATGTTTAATAGCAGGTAACCTCATCTGAACTTCTTTTATGTTAAAAGCAGTAACTTGAAGATCTTTATCAAGTTCTGTAATGTAGCTTTCAATATCGACCATAAGTAAATTATATAACACAAAGTACGGAAATCAATGAAGCGCTTCAACTCAACATACAATAAGTTAATGGAGATGTCAAATGTAGCCTCAACTGCGTTTGGTTCACCTGATGTTTCTCACTCAGTATTTAGCAGCGACAAAATATACGCACCAGGTGATGCTAGAATGCCAAGCTTTCTCGGCCAAAAGAAGAAAAAAGGTAAGAAGAGTAAGAAGGTTGCCATCTTGATGCAACGGTGTAAGTTATCTGCAGCATGAGTAACGCAGCTAAGAACAAAGGTAAATCATTTGAGCGAGAGCTCGCAAAGAAGCTTACAGCAATCTTTGGTTTAAACTTCGAGAGAGTGCCTTCCAGCGGAGCCTTTGTAGGTGGCTTCAACTCTTTTAGGTTGAATAAGCTAACTAAAAGTCAAGCTTTACTATCAACGGGTGATTTGATTGCACCAGATGAGCTAAGCCACTTGGCATTTGAATGTAAGTTCTATAAAGATTTCTCCTTTGTCAGTCTTCTTGATACAAATAAACAATTGGATGGTTGGATAGAACAAGCTTCTGCTTGTAATAAGCTGTGGTTTCTAGCCGTTAAACTAAATCACGTAACACCTTTCGTTGTATTTGATAGTAAGTATCACAATTCTCTTCAGATCCGTACACCTGGTAACTATATTCAATACAAACGATACACTATCTGCACCATAGATGGTTTTTTTGAAGCTAACAAAGATTTTCTCTTGAATAAACGCGCAGAAATACTACAATCATGCAATGAACAGCTTGAAACCACGGTTCCGACTACTACCGGATGTGGGCCTTTGTGTAGTTGACTTCTCTACCTTGTATAAGGTTAAGATTGCACCTACACTAGGTGTACAACTAAACAATCTAGATATTAAGTGGTGGCAGGAGCCTACACCGATCGCAAAGCGTTTAATCAAACATAATGTCATACTAGGCGTGTGTGAGGAGGTGCGAAAGGCTAATTCACACGGTAATCTTAAAACAACTGTATATACTAACAAGGATGAGCTTGAAAATGTAGTAGAGATAGCGTGTCCTTCGGTGCACCCGTACGTTGTCCGAGCTATCTGGCATACATTAAACGACATAGATAAGAAGCTACCTATACTTGTTTACTTCGCGAAGTATCAATACACAGATTTTGTCAATCCGCTCATAGCAACAGGCGTAATAAAGGAAGTAAAGAGGGAGTTATCTGCTATTGCTGATAAAGATTACAGTGATTTTACATTTGAAAAGGTGCGAAAGTATACCGAAAAGGAAGGTTTAAAGTATCTTAACAAGGAATATTTTCAAAGCCTTAAATCAAAGCTTATTATGTCGATCTAATAAATACTATTGTGAAGCGTTTTAATTCAATCTGTCAACGTTATGGTATTCTCACCGAAGAGGATGCTACTTTAGGCTCAACCGAATCAGCTATACCAGCACCAGGCGCAGAAGCAGCACCAGCTGCAGATGCTAACGCTGCTGAACCTGCTCCTGAAACGATCGAAAACCAACAACCGGAAGTAAAACAGCTCTCATCTGAGAATTATGTGATGTTGGTAAAGCTTTTAAAGACAGCTTTCACTGCTTCACCTGATGAAACTGATATTGCTGCTGTTAATGACCTGAAATTTAAAGGTGCTGATGGTGCTGACACTAATGAGATAAATGAAACTAACGCAGATGATGCGTTTAACAAGCTTCTGCCTATTATTAGCAAGTATGGTTCTAAAGATAAAACAGTTGAAGGTCTCCTCAAATCTGTTTAAGTTATGAAATCCTTTAAGGAGTTTATAAGCAAGAAGAAAAAACGCTTAAAGCGGGTAAGGAGTAATGCTCCATCTAATATGAACCCAGAGAATTATACTGGAAAGTGTAATTACGTTAATACACCATCATCATTACCAAGTAATTCAATGGTAACAGGTGATTTTGAAGGTAAGTTTCCTGGTTACCCGTCCGTTTAAAAGTCTGTTGAGATCATATAGAACTCAATATAAGATCTTTCATAAAGAACTTCGTGATCAGGTCCAATATAAAGGTGAAGCTCACATGGTTTAATAACTCTACCATCATGATATTCCACTTTTAGTTTATCAAGATTAACCTTAAAGTTGCGTTCTACTTCTATATCTTTACCTTCACCGTTGTCATACTTTGTACAGAACGCATTAACTGAAATTTCACCTGTAGGTCTAACATCTATGCCATTAATACCCCAAGATCTGAAGTCGATGTTAATCTTGTAAGGTATAACAGTGTCATTTACATCTACGATATCGAAAGCTCTACCCAAACCGTCTATATCAACTGATACCTTATCGTGATACATCTCTTCAGTTGACGAGTTTAAAGGTGTCTCACCATCCTCTTCACCCATATCTTCCTCTGACTCTTCAGGGCAATTACCACATTTCTTACAGCAGCGTGTAGGTACTTGAAGTTTTGACAGATTTTCATGTCCAATACCTAGTACCTGTGATGGTGTCTGAAGATTCTCTTTGTAGATCTTCATGATGTCGTGATTCTCGTTAATAACCATATACAGTTATTTATATGAGTTAGTCGAGATAAATACTATAGTGAAGCGTTTTAAAGATTTTTTTGAATCCCAGCAGGTGTTAGGTACTGTCGAGGAGGTAGAAATTGACGGAATTGGTCGATTATCTGCTCGGATAGATACTGGTAACACTGGTTATAACGTTATTCACGCAGATAATATAACACCTATTAAGGATAACAAGGTTAGGTTCCTTACAGTGAACGATAAAACACTTGTTATGAAGATAGTTGATACAATTGAGATATTAGCTGGTGAAAAGATACATGATAGATACGTTGTACACTTGAATATGCGTATCGGACCACACTTTTTCGAGAATGTACCCTTCAGCTTATCAGATAGAAGCTCCAATCAGGAGAAAGTCCTGATTGGAGAGCCATTCTTAAAGAAAATCGACGCAGTAGTTGATACTAACAAGTCGAAAGTCGTTTAATATTACTTGTTAGTCTTAGCAAACTCTACAAACTTGTAGAATTCCGAACGTGATTGATCCTTATTATCAAGAAACGCTCCAGTCATTCTAGCTGTTCTCATTGTAGAGTTATGACCAATACCACGATGTGAGCAGCATGTGTGATCTGCTTCGATAACAACAGCTGTACCATTGTTTCCTTCACAGACCTCATCAATATATTTCGAGATCTGCATTGTAAGATTCTCTTGAACCTGTGGTCGACGAGCAAAATACTCTACAATTCGATTCAACTTAGAGAGTCCGATAACTTTACCGTGCTTAGAAGGAATATACGCAACATGCGCAACACCTGTGAAGGCTAAGTGGTGATGAGAGCAAAGCGATACTACTTTGATATTATTCTGACATACGATACCATCATACTTGTCAACATTATCAAATGCTGTAATTTTTGGTGGTTCGGCGTAGCAACCAGCCGCGAGGTCATTAACAAATGCTTTGGCAACTCGAGTAGGTGTATTAGATGAATTTGGGTCATTTCTCCAATCAAAACCTAGTGCATCTAGATATTTTGCATACGCTTCTGCAGCGTTTTGTATGATTTTATTCTTTTCTTCTACAGAACGAGGGTGTGTTCCGTTAGCAAATGGTAGTTTTATAATACTTTTTGATTGTTCCATGTAGTTATTGTATATGTGATTTTTAGATTTTCAACATAAATAATGTTACAATGAAGTTTGATTCGGCAATCCGTGGTATCTATGGCAAGAACCTCAAAAGAATAAGGGTTAAGGTTGACCCTTTACATGCTTCTGCAGAGAATTATAAAGCTGTTGATGGATATGAGGGATATGTTCTAGAAGAGAATGAGGCTAGTATTAAATTGATGATGATTCAACCTGGTTCACCAGTTGTAGATATTCCGCAAGCAGCTCTCGCTAAGCCTACGATGTTTGATTTGTTTAAATGTTACGTTGAGGATTTGTTAGGTGTATCACCTGATAGTGACTCTCCAGTTGCACCCTTTAATTCAAAGACATTTGAAGAGTTGGAAGAGCGTTTATCAAAAGATGGATTTACAAATAAAGAGATATCAAACTTGTATAGAGAATTTTTAAAACGATATGAAGATTGTCAATAAATTTGACGAGTTGGTTGGTTTAATGGAGGTATATGGTGCACCTCAACCCGGTAAGTTTACTGCTCCTGCAGCACCAGCTGCTCCTGTAGCACCTACCACAGCAGGTAGCAAAGCTGGAGCAGCTATCACAGGCATAGCAAAGCCAGTATTGGGTGGCTTAAAAACAGCTTTGTTAGATCCTAACGCTGCAGCGCAAAAGATGGCTGCTGCTCGCGCAGGTGGTATTAGTCAATTTCTCGTTGCTGGGTATAATAAGGTGAAAGCAGCTTATGCTCAAGCTAGAGATCAGCAGCTTAAAGATTTCTATAACAAGATGGACTTTCCAGCTGGATGGCCTAAAACAGGTAGCAAGTTTATTATTACTGATCAAAAGAATGTAGTGTGGAGTGGTGCTGTAACATCTGCATCAGATATCGGACAGAAAACGGTGTTAAATGTAGAGGCTGCCTCCGGTAACAGCACAGCTAACATGCTGAAACGTCAATATGTAATAGAGTTGGATAAAAACCAGCGTGCATATTTTTCAATTTCTAAGTGCATGGTATCTGATATGGCTACAGCTGCGAATGCAGTGCAACTAGGTAACGTAGCTATTGGTTCATTTGTAAAGAATGAAGCAGAGTCCAATCCAAACTATACCATTGTTTACGATACACAGAAACAAAGCTTCATGGTTGGTAAAAACAAAACATATTCTGCAATCATAGTAATAGACGGTAACACAGTTAGAGCTGGTCAAGCAGCAGGTACACAAATTAAAGGTAAAGACCTTGCATCAGGTCAAGATGTTGAGGGTGCTATCAAGAGCCAAGGTAAGGTACCTTACCAAGGTAAACAGATCGATGTGTATTACGTAGATGCGAACTTCAAATAACTTCAATGTTTACGTATCAGTTGATTTATCTCCACTGCTGATTAAAGTAAATACGTAGGCGGACGGAATACCTGTCACGGGCTTGGACATCTTACTGTTTTCTAATACACTTTACTGTTTTAATTAATAATTTTCTACTTTCTGTCGGTTGGATCCGAGGTTTCGAGTGAAATAAATTGATTTAACAAAGTAAACGGATAAAATAATAACATGAGTACAATATCACGAGAACAGATGGTTGAACAATGTGCAGCTAAATTACTATCAGCAATCATTGCAGGTAGTCTTAAACAATGTGTTGATGAAATTATCAATGATGTACAGAAGTGGACCATTGGAGAGTCTACTGGTGAAGATAAACAAATGGTATTGTTAAATGAAGTTAAGCAACCTGAAGAACAGACACCTACTGGTGTAAGACCAGCTGAAGTTGGTTGTAAGGTATCTACAGGTAGAGATGAAACACAAGCTGCTACAGTTGGACCTGGCAAGAAGTCTCAAGGTTGGTCGGATCCATTCCAAGGTACCTCTTGGGGTGTTAACAAGAAGTAACATATGTTTGAGATTTGTTTAATCAGCTATTTCATTCTAGGTTTGATATGGTCAGGTTTCTTTATCATACCATCCTTGTATATGAGATATGGTAGCGAAGCTCAAACACGTTATGTAGCTACACTTACTACATTAGCTTGGCCTGCTTCAATATATCTAGCAACTAGAAGTTACATTAAGCTTTATAAAAATGATTCACATTGAAAGACAATTATCACCTGAACATCAAAAGCTTGAAAGTGTTTTTGAACAACTTCAAAGAGCTACTGGTGCAAATAATGACCCAACACCTAGACAGAAAACATCAAAGATGTTACCATGTGATCAAAAGGTACTAACACCAGAAGAAGCTATGGCAGAGCTTAGATCATTAGGTATAGATCCAAAAGCATAGCTTGATTTACATCTATAGTAATATATTATTTCAATATGACAGACGATAATTATCTACTCTTTGCTGGTGTTAACTCTGAACCAGAAATATTTTATACAGTTGAAGGTGAAGGACGCTTTGCAGGTTTTCCATCAGTATTTCTTCGACTCTTTGGCTGCAACCTTACGTGTAAAGGTTTTGCGTCTGTAGATTCACCTTATGGTTGTGATTCGTTCGTATCATGGTCACAGAAGAATAAATTGACGTTTGATGAGACGTTCGCTCTATTAGAGAAGAATGGATATATTGAAAAGCTTCAAAACGGTGCGCTTCTAAAAATTACAGGTGGTGAACCGCTTTTAAGACAGGAACCGTTGATTAACTTTATTAAACGTCTTGCAGAGAAGTATGAATTCCTACCTCGGATAGATATTGAGACTAACGGTACCGTTATGCCGCATTCAGATTGGGTAAACTTATTCTCTGTAACATTTACAGTATCACCTAAGCTAGCTCTTGGTGGTGACCCTGAAGATAAGCGATACGTACCAGAAGTTCTCAAAGTATTAGTGCAAGCTAATGCGTGTTTTAAGTTTGTAGTTAAGAGTGAAGAAGATGTTAAGGAGATTGACCGGAACTTTGTAAATTCTCCGGTAGTCAAGCTTCCAAAATCTCTTATATGGCTTATGCCATGTTGCGGTTCCCGTGATGAGCAAAGTAAACAATCAGCATATGTTGCAGACATCTGTAAACAATACTGTGTTAAATTCAGTCCAAGACTTCAATTGATGATCTGGAACAAAGCTCTATCCGTTTAATTTTATGAGAATAGCTATATCAGGTACACAATGTATAGGTAAGACAACACTTATTGATGACTTTATTAAGAACTGGCCGATGTATAAGAGGTCTGGTGAATCTTATCGCAATTTATTGAAGGAGCATCAGCTACCATCAAATAAGTTAACAACTAAAGATAGTCAGCGTAAAATTCTCGAGTGCTTGTTACTTGATATACAAGGTACCAGAAAGAGTGATTATATTATCTTTGATCGGTCACCTTTGGACAATATTATCTATTCACTGTGGTCATGTGATAAGAAGGCTACAGATATAGATAAAGCTTTTATAGATGAGTGTATACCACTTGTTAAAGATGCAATGAAAGCTATTGATATCATTTTCTTTCTACCAATAACCAAAGTAGCACCTGTAAAGGTTGAGGCTCGAGACGGTAGAGAGGTTGACAATGAATACAGAATTGAAATTGATAATATCTTTAAAGCTGTTCAGTTTGGCCACAATAAAGGTAAGTCTCCGTTCTTTCACAAAGATGATGCACCACCTATCATAGAAGTGTTTGGTAATCCACTAGAGCGAATTGAACTAATAAAGTTTTACGTTAATTCGTATGGTGACAGCATTGACAATACAACTACTGGAAATCTCTTCTCAACAGAAAATCTTAATGAGATGGAACAACTTCTCAGAGAGCAGACATCCGCTCTAAAGGAAGAGAAAGAGACGGAGCAGTTAAAGTCTACGATTATAAGAGTTAAAAACTCACCAGGTTATGTAGACCCGCCAAGTAAACGCGGCCGTCACAAGAGTTAATACGCTCTAGTAACCTTTAGGTAGAATTCAATACTCTCAGATGGTGTATAGTTGAGGTCAACTTGCATTGATAAGAAACCGGCGTTATTCTGAAAGTTACTAAACATCGGACTACTGGTAATAGGAGGTGTACAATTCCAGTTAATATCTGATGGTTGTATTATATTACCAGGTGATGATAACTCAGTTGGGAGAGTCACATTTGTGAAGCTTACTGCAAAACTGGAAGCCAATTGAGATTGACTCGTATTTGCGGATGTATAGTCTATATACAGCCTCTTAAACACATCTGACAACCCTGCACATAGAGTAGGTAACTGAGTTGTTAAAATGTCTACATATTCAGGACTACCAATGGTATATACAGCGCTAGTTACAATACCGTTATCAACTGTAAATGCATTGTAATATTCTCCACCGACTGTTACACCTGTATTACCGTTTGAAAAAATTGATAGAGCTGATAGAGTTGTGGTAACTACACTAGATGTTTCAATAGTTGTTGCTGTTAGAGATGTTATTGTGCTACCACCAGCGTCATCGACGCGAACAACAGGTACGTCTGCCCAGTCTATGATCTGAGTACCGAGTTCGTTCTGAACAATAAAGAAATTACCGTCTACAATCGATTGAGCCTGAGGTAGGTTCAATAGATTGATAATATTGACTGTGTTAGTTGCCATTTTAATTATTTATGTTAGTATCATAGATACAAATGAACGATATAAATGGAAAAATAGGCGTCGGTATCATAACGTGCAATCGTCCAGCCTTCTTTGAAAAGTGTTTTAAATCTATACCTTTCGGCAAAATTAATGAGTTAGTCGTTGTAAATGATGGAACTTCAGACATAACGAGTACAGCAATAGATAATATACCATATGTAGATACCGACAAACCTCTCGTCCGATTACCAGCTTGTGGTTTAAGAGTTGTGGTTAATAAGCAGAATTTAGGTGTAGGTAAATCTAAAAATATAGCGTTTCAGCAGCTCCTGGATGATGGTTGTGATCATATCTTTTTAATAGAAGATGACATTGTTATTAAGAGACCAGATGTATTTGATGCTTACATAAATGCAAGAAATAAAACTGGTATACAACATCTTAGCTTTGCATATCACGGGCCAGCTAACAAAGGTAATGTTTCCGGTGGTGCTCCTAAGCCACGATATATTGTTGACTATGGTAATGGAGTACAGATAGGTATTAATCAGAACAGTGTAGGTGCCTTTTGCTACTACACCAGAGAGGTTCTCGACAAAGTTGGTTTAATAGACGAAGAGTATACAAACGCTTTTGAGCATGTTGATCACGATTACAGGATAGCTAAAGCAGGTTACTGTACACCTTATTGGAATTGGCCTGATTTAGCTAACAGCACAGACTATCTTGATGAGATTGAATGCTCAGAAAAGTCGAGCTCTATCAGACCGCGATCTGATTGGCAGGATAATATTCGTCGAGGTGCAGAAATATTTAAGCGAAAGCATGGTGTATTGCCAGCGTGGCAAGGTTGCGTACCTGATACTACGCCTGACGAAGTTAAACAGATAATGAAAGATATCTTTACAAAGCATCACATATGATAGATAAAATTACATGCGTATTCCTATCGAATACAAAAGACTTGAACTTGTATGGTATGACCCAGAGAGCTATTAATACGCTAAAGCTTTCCCAACCAGATACTAACTTCAAGATAAAGATAGTTGAGACAAATACCAACTATTTGTCAGAAGGTTTTGTATATCAAGGATGTGATGTTATCACACCAAATGAGACCTTTAACTATAATAGGTTTCTTAATTTTGGTATAAAGGATCTTGAAACAGATTGGGTGATCATATCAAATAATGATGTAATCTTTACTCAGAATTGGTTAACGCAAATAGATAAAGTATACGAACAGTACCCGGATATAAAATCACTCTCACCGTGGGAACCTAATTGGCATATAAAAAGAGGAATGAAACCGGATAAGCTCTTTCACTTAGGTTATCGCACATCGTTTGAGATAACTGGCTGGTGTATAGTGTTGCATAAAAGTGTTATAGAGCAGTGTAAATTGTTTGATGAGAAATTTGAATTCTGGTATCAAGACAATGACTACGCTCTATCTCTGCAATCTAAGAATATTAAACACGCTCTGGTATGTAACAGTAGAGTGTATCATATGGTGAGTGGTTCACATCATCTACTAACAAGCGAGAATAAACACAATATGACGGATGGTCAATCTCAAAACTTATTTAAGAAGTGGGGAAATAATGTATGAAGAAGATAGCTTTTCATTCAAATCAGCTAGGTATTAGAGGTACTGAAGTTGCGCTTTATGATTACGCCTTATACAATGAGACTATACTAGGTAATAAGTCATACATCATATCTAGTAAAAATAAAGACCTGAGTACACTTAAAAAGTTTCAAGACCGTTTTGAAGTATTTCTATATGACCGATTCGAAGAGTCATTTGAGTTTGTTTATAAGAACAATATAGAATATGTTTATTATCAAAAAGCAGGTGAAAACGATGGATTACTAGTTCCTAATGTTAAGAATATAGTTCACGCTGTATTTCAGCGAAGCGAACCTCATGGAGACAAATACGCATACATCTCGAAGTGGTTGGCTAATAAAATGGAGAGCGATGTGTATGTACCATATGTTGTCGATCTACCCCAGCCTAACGATTTCAGTTTAAAGGATAAACTAGGTATACCGCAAAACGCTACTGTTATAGGTCGTCACGGTGGCTATACAGAGTTTGATCTCCCGTATGTACATCAAGCTGTTATAGAGGCTGTTGAAAAGCGAGATGATTTGTATTTTGTTTTTATGAATACCCGTCCATTCTATACACATAAAAATATTATCTACATAGAAGGTACATATGACCTACAAAACAAGTCTAATTATATCTGCATGTGTGATGCTATGATACATGCAAGAAATCACGGTGAAAGCTTTGGGTTAGCTATTAGTGAGTTTCTTTTTCTAGATAAACCTGTTATAGCTAGCATACATGGTCTAGACCAAGCTCATCGTACACTGTTAAAAGACTTAGGTATGTGGTATTCAAATGCAGAGGAGTGTTTATTTCATCTTCTAAATTTTAAAACAGAAATGCGTACAGTAGGGTGCTACAAGAACTTAGTAGCTGAATATACACCAAAAAATGTTATGGATCAATTTAACAAGGTATTTCTGTCATAGTGAAGATATTATATTTGACAAAAGGCGACCACGTAGACTATCAAAATGATTGTTTATTGATAGGTTTAAAGGAGCTATTTGGTAGTGATGTAGTAGATCATAATAAGCAACTTCATAACTATATTGCATTCGATAAAGACGCCGCTAGCAGACTGTACGGTAAAGGGTTTTCCGTTACTAGAGTGCTTCCGGATGATACAGCTGATCGAAGCGATATAACTGCAAAGATAAAGAATAAATTCTATGATTTCATTGTATATGGTTCAATCTGGAGATTTTCAGACTATATTACAGACATACTAAAATATTACCCACCAAATAAAGTAATTGCTGTAGACGGTGAAGATGAAACAAACATACATCCAGTTTATAATCTAGGTGTATTGTATTTTAAGCGAGAGCTAATATATGATCACGCTAGGTTATATCCCATATCTTTTGCTATACCCACAGACAAAATAAAATATTGCACCACTAAGACTCGAGATTTCTCTATATGTGATCCTAGAGATCGATCAACCTACATTTATAAAAACGAAGAAGGTTATTACAAAGGATATCAGGAGGCTCGTTACGGTGTTACCACAAAAAAGGCAGGTTGGGATTGCATGAGACATTACGAGATTATGGCTAACGGGTGCTTACCATATTTCATAGGCATAGATAAGTGTCCAGATCTTACAATGGTATCCTTTCCTAAAGATCTATGTAAGAAGCTTCTAGCTGGTTCAAAGTATGACGAATTACAAGAAGATTTTTACAACCACTTAATACAACACAACACGACTCAATCTATGGCAAAAAGCTTCGTAAATAAAATACATAACACGTTGAATTGATAAAAATATAAGCTATAATATTTTTATGATTATTCCTGATATTAAAGTCTACAACGGCGACACCATCCACTCTCGTTTTGCTTACAAGTATTTTCGTGATAAGACTCTACCGATCGGTAATATTATCGCTTTCAGAGCTCCGATGGACGTTACGATTAATTTGATCGATCTTGAAGACTCATTGAACAACGACTTTATTAAGAGTGATGATGCTATCAACTTCTGTTGGGAGATTCCTAACCTTTGCCCACTCGGTGCAGTCGCATTTCAGCGGTTGTTCAATACTCAGATCGCTAATCTTCTCAGTTCAAAGTATATTCACAAACCTATTGAAGTTGATGGAGATGATTTGATTGTTCATGCAGAACACACTCAAGGTGGTATTACGCAACTTAAAGGTAAGTCCAGTGTTAGTATAACGGTGTCGAGAAACAATATTGCACTCGGACATACTGGTATCAATATTACTGCAGGTAAGAGTGCACCAGCATTTGCATACTCTACAAATCTGACAGATGAACAAGCAACAGCGTTTATGAATGATGTCGTTGCAATGTTTTATCCTTTGGTAGACGACCTGTTTATTGCTACGACGAAGGTTACCTAGTATAAATGAAGCTAGTATTCGACATAGGTTACAACCATGGAGATTACACTAGGTCTGTTATATCAGCGTACCCCGAAGTGGATATAGTTGCAGTAGAAGGCCACCCAACATTTTGTACTCTATTTAAACTATCTCCTTTGAATTGTGTTAATCTCATCGAGGGTGTAGTGTCAGATGTTGTATCTGACAAAGTTAGTTTCTTCTTATCAAAGGAATCTGGTAATAGCTTTCTTTGGCCTGACTTTAAACACCACGCAAGAATCACAAAAAAAACAGCTTTCATTGATGAGTATTTTGATCTGCTACAGACAGTACAAGACGTGATAAGCGTTAAATCTGTAACTCTTGATCATTTAATCAATCAATATGGTATGCCTGATCTTATTAAACTGAGCATAGAAGGTAGAGAGCATTTAGCATTTCGATCACTTACTCATAAAGTACCTCTAATTGCATTCGAATGGTTAAGCAGAGATCGAGAGTATGTACTAGAATGTCTCAGTATTCTAAAGCAGTTAAAATATACACAAATTGCTTGCACTGATATACAACGAACTATACAATTTGAATTAGATTATCATCCTATAGATAATACGGATATAATGCAAGGTGATAAGGGAATGCTTTACGTAAAATAATTATGAGTACTATATTTGATTATGTAGGTGCGATTTTAAATACGAAGAATCGCTCTACGTTCTCTACAGCAGATGATGAGCAATCTTTTCAACCATTCATGGTTAATAGGTGGATATCAATGCACTCACCTGAGATGGCTACTGTGGTCAACACAACAACTAACAAATACTCTGGATTGTTTAAGTGTAAGCAGGATTTGTTTAATTTCTTCGTTTCAATATATCCGAAGCTCCGGAACAAACGAATAGCGTATATTAAGAAACCTAAAGAAGATAAAATACAAGAAGATGAGTCAATACCGCTCATTGCTAATGCTCTTGAAATTAGCCAAAGAGAGGTTAGAATGTATAAAGAATTACAAGGATAAATTATGCCATATATTGAAAAAGAAAACCGCAAAGCGTTTGAAAAGCAGATTGATGCATTAGTCGATAAGCTATACCCACTTGAATGTGGTGTTAGTGTTGGTAATGTAAACTACGTAATTTCTAGTATTATCTGGCGTCTTTGGGAGAGAAATCCATCATACACTCTAGGTAATAACCTTATCGGTGCTCTAGAATGTGTTAAGCAAGAGTTCTACCGCCGTAAGTTGTCTCCTTATGAAGATAAGAAGATGGAAGCCAATGGTGATGTGATAAGTTGATTAACACACCAAGCTGGTATAACTACTTTTATGCCAGCTGATATCAACATGTTATTGCCGCAGAAGAGTTTAATCGATCTCTCTGCACTTCCGAAGAATAGTTTCAACTCAGTGTTCTACGGTTATAAACTGAGAACAATACTCGACGATGTTCTGCTTGTCGAGTATGCTGATGAGTCTAATGATGGTACCACCATTCAGCGCAGAGGTCTACACATTCCTATTAACGCCGATACTAAGGCTTGGCGTATTGGTAAAGTCATTCTCGCAGGTAACGGTGTGAAGATCACAAAGGTCGGTGACTATGTTCTGTTTCCGCATAATCTTGGTATTCCTGTGTCAGATATTGACGTGGCTGGTTCGGGTACACTCGGTAAGGGTATATTCCTTAACGAGCAGCGTATTTTCGGTATCTGTGAAATAGACAAATCTAACGATGAGAGTGTCGCGAGCATCCTTACAAACTCTTCTGCAGCATAACGTTGCAGAAATAAAGTTTATGAGAAGGCGCGTCAAGCATGGTGAGCCTCCTACTCGTCGTATGTTGTGCACTAGCGACCTTACACTATTAAATAGCCCGCAGGGTCGAATAGCGCTCAATTTTAGACCAGCCTATAACAATAGACATAGATATGATCTTACGCAAAAGGATTTAGTATTAGCGTGGGATATATTCATGCAGGATTATAGATTGATTAGTATGAATGCTTGTGAGCTGATCAGCGTGGTGCCAACGGCAGGGTTCTGGAAGTTTTTTAATGAGCGCTTAGCTCTAATAGACACTAAGCAAAAAATGGAGTTTATGCGACAATGAATATTATAACTGAAGCAATCGAAAAAGATATGAGCTCGTTGCTCCAGCAAGAGATAATATTTACACATAAGAATAAGACGCTAAAAGAGGGTAAGCTTATATTATTTTCGGTTAAAGACTTCTATCTAAACTTCAGGCTGCAGCTAGCAGATAACAGCAAGCTTGTATTATTTGAAATGCCTTACCCGTTCTTCTATACAAACTCCACAAATGGTGTTACCTTATCTTATAAAGTTGATAAGTTTATAAACACGGATGCTGAACTCCAACACATGATGAAGTTTTATTTCTTCGGAAAGCCGTCTAAATTTTACGACACAGAAGTAAGTATTCTAAGAAAAACACTTGCACATAAGTAGTTTTTAGATTAGTCTATTCACGTGAATAATACTTTCATTTCAAAATTTCCTACTGGTTATACTCCTAACTCTCAGCAGAGTAATCTTATACCTCAAATTGAAGCTGCATTTAAGAAAGGTAAGAAGTTCGTAATATGTAATGCTTCTACAGGTAGCGGTAAATCTCTAATTGCAAAAACGCTAGCAAATAATGCCAAGAAGGCTACACCTGATTTTATTAACTTGATAAAAACATATGAAGCTTTTGAACAAAACCATTTAGGTGAATATATTAATGATATGCAATGCCTTGCTGAAGGTTCACATGGTGCTATTGCAATAACAGTTACAAAAGCTCTGCAGGATCAATATCTAGATTTGTTCACTGATACCTGCTTGGTAAAGGGAAAATCAAACTATGCTTGTGTTGTAGATGAGAATTATGACGTAGAGACTGCACCTTGTGTATTTGCGGCATACATAAGAGAAGAGTGTCAGAAAGAAAACAAATGTCCATACTATAACGCTCGCAACGATGGTTTGATTGCACAATTTACTGTTACCAATTACAAGATGTTCTCTGCACTACCCAGTCATGTTAAGAGACGTGATTTTATAATCTGTGATGAAGCGTCTGAATTAGAAGAGGAGTTGGTTAAACAATTCTCCGCCGAGGTTGTATACGCTAAGCTGAAGTATGCTGATGTTAGGTTTAAACCGCTAATAACGGATGATCTTCTAGAAGCTCGTTCATGGATTGCAGATGTAAGAGATTCGGTTGATACTAGAGCAAAAGCAATTCAAACATCTATACGTGAAAGAAAAGGTGTACCAACTGTTGCTGAGAAGAATAGAATAACGTTGCTGAAAAATCTCCACACATCACTTACACAGGTTGATGAATCTTGGACTGATAGTGAATATATCGTTGATCGTACAGCTGAAGGTGTAAATTTTACACCTCTCCGAGTTGACAAGCTTTCAAAATCTATCTTCGATCATGGTGAAAAGATATTGTTGTTATCTGCAACGATAGTAGACCATAAGAACTTTGCTAAGGTGCTAGGTATAACAGATTACGAATATATTGAAGCACCTTGTACGTTTGACCCTAAGAAGTCTCCGATTTATGTTTCAACGAGATATAGACTGAATTATAAAAATCTTAAAGGGTTGCTGCCTCAAATATGCGCTGATATTAAAAAGATATGTGATCAACACGCAACAGAAAAAGGTGTGATACATACTCACAGTCAAGAGATTTGTGATTATCTAAACACGTACTTTAGCAATGACGATCGGTTTTTGTTTCGTAAAGGTAAGGAGAAGAATGAACACATTCTTAAACAACACTCTGAAACGACGGAGGCGACTGTGTTAGTGAGCCCGTCATTGACACATGGTGTTGACTTAAAAGATGATCTCGCGAGATTTCAAATTATAGTTAAGCTACCTTATGCACCTCTATACAATAAGAGAGTAAGCAGATTGTTTGAAAACGATAAGGTATGGTATCAGAATAAAATGTTGAGTACTCTTGTACAGACAACTGGTAGAGCTACAAGGAGTGCTGATGACCACTCAGTTACCTATATCTTAGATGGTAATACAGTTGATGTATTGCAAAAGTCTTTGGATAAGTTACCAGCTCACTTTATTAGCAGATTCGCATAAATATGTTTAATGAAGTCGCAGCAATTTTACTTTGAAATACGTGATCTGATATCAGGTTTCGTGTCAGCTTTTGACAATGTTATAATTAAACGTTACGATGCTAATAGAGTAGCGGCTAACTCTCTTCAAGTACGGTATGTGTATGCTCCTAAGCAGCGTGTATTGTATGATCTGGTAAACAAGGCCCAGAATATAACCATACCTGTAGTTTCAATCAGTATGGGTGGGATTACTAGAAGTACTGAGAGAGTCTTTAATAAGACGATGGGTCTAACATTGCAACAAGCCCCTTCTGCGACATCTGCAATGAGAATGCCGGTACCTGTTGACATTACAGTCAATATGTCTGTCATTACTAAGTTTCAAACAGACATGGATCAGATTTTGTCTAATTTTATACCATTCAACAATCCGTATATTGTAATCTCTTGGAAGATACCTTCTGAATTTAATCTAGCAAGTACATATGAAATTCGGTCGGAAGTGTTGTGGAGTGGTTCAATTAACATGCAGTATCCAACAGATCAGAATGCAACCGACAAGTATAGAATAACAGCAGATACTTCATTTACGATACAAGGTTGGTTATTTCCACCAGCTCCAGCTCCTACAAAAAATATCTATTATATTGACGAAAATCTCAGAGTCAACAGCGTTCTTACAACTTACGAAGAGCTATCAGGTCTAACGTACACGTATCCGGTATCAACCGGAATGATAAAAGAAGTAGAAACAGTAGTAGCCTCTGCAAGCGGTGGTGAACCACCTATAATAATTCGAACATATTGATTGAGTCGAGTATTTGCTACCAGTTAACAAATACGATAAGCAGACCTAGAGTATTCCATCATTGGTCATAAATATCTTTACTTATGGCGGCTGATTCTAATCGTGAAAGTACATTCGGTAGAGAATTGATGAAGTTTGTATCATCAAATATACCGTATACTGGGTATAGGGTTATTGACCGAATCGCAGAACTAAATCCAAAATTCGAAGCTTTCTACGATAAAGGTTCCAAACAGCAAGAAAATCTGATTAATAAATCGATTTCCTCTGTTGTTCAGTATGATGAACCAGCTTCTAATATTCTTCGCAATAAAGACTTTCTCGAATTCATGTATGCAAACGTTCAACCCGATAAAGGTAAACGGCTTACAGAATACAGAGTGATGGCAGCATTCTCTGAGGTATCTGATGCATTGGATGAAATTTGTGATGAATGTATCAACGTTGCACGAGACGGATCGGTTGCAAATCTTATATACAAAGATTCAGACATAGATGCAAAGAAGCAGGAGAAGTTGAATGAAGAGTGGAAGCGTTATGTAAGTTACTATGAACTTCACAAACGTGGGTGGGAATATTTTCGTCAGCTGCTTGTAGATGCAGAAATATTCTTTGAAAACATTATACACAAGGATCACCCTGATAAAGGTGTACTTGGTATTATCTCTATTCCATCTGATGTAGTAGACCCGATCTACTCAAACGTGCAGAACATGCTCGTAAAAGGCTATTTGCTTCGTAAGCCGGTATATGACTCAAAAAATCCGACCAAGATAAAAGAGATACAGATGGTACCTCTTGACCAGAATCAAGTCATTTATATCAATTCTGGTATATGGAACGAGAATAAAACGCTTCGCCTGCCTTTCATTGAAAATGCTCGTAGATCTTATAGACAGTTGAGTTTGATTGAAGATTCGATTGTTATATATCGATTGGTTAATGCACCTGAACGTCTGGTATTTAGTGTTGACGTTGGTAATATGTCACCACCAAAGGCTGAATCATATCTCAGAAGATTGATGACACAGTATTGGTCTAAGCGCACATATGATGGTGATCAAGGTTCAACAGTTAACAAGTTTAATCCGCAGAGCATGCTTGATGCTTTCTGGTTCCCAAAAAGAGCAGGTTCTGAAGGTACATCAGTTACAAGATTACAACCAGCTGGTAATCTTGGTGAATTAACGGATCTGTTATATTTCGTTAAGAAGCTCTATAAAGCGCTTAAAGTACCCGTTACTCGTGTTAATCCTGAAGACGCATTTAATGATGGTGAAGGTATCCTTCGCGAGGAGCTCAAATTTGCTAGGTTTATCGTTCGTCTACAGCAACGCGTTGCTTCTGGTATTAAGCCAGGATTTATAACCCATCTTAAACTTAAAGGTATCTGGGATAATCTAGAACTTAGAGAGCATCATTTTGAAGTTGAGTTTAATGTACCTACTAACTTCTACGAACTCAGAGAAAATCAAAAACTTCAATTGAAGTTTGAGTCTTATAATAGTATCACTCAAAATGAATTCGTGTCAAAGACATACGCACAGAAGAAGTATCTCGGTTGGTCTGATCATGATGTACTCGCAAATCGTGAGTTCATGAGAAAAGATTCTGAGTTCCAATGGGAAATTGAGCAGATCAAAGGTCAAGGACCTAACTGGAGACAGGCTGTGGCAGCAGCTGCTTCCGCAGCAGCGCCTGGTGCAGAAGCCGCTCCACCAGCTGGTGGAGCACCTACAGGTGGTGGTAGTGCGCTACCGCCAGCCTTTGGACCGGCACCAGCAGCCGGTGGTGAAGTAGGTGCACCAGAGGCAGGTGCAGAAGCTGGAGCAGGAGCTGCAGCTCCTGGGGCACCCGCAGCACCCGCAGCCCCAACCGCCTAAGTAATGTTATATGAGTTGCACTGATATAAGCCCAATTACAGCATTCCAAAACACCAATCTTGGTAATAGACTTGATGATTTTGACAGAGTGACTGATCGTATTGCTCGCAATCTAGGTGCACCTCTAATTAACGTTGAAGCTCATATTGACAACTTAAGAGAGAATCTTAGCCAAGCTTGTGAGTTGTTTAGCAAATATGCAGGGTATACAGAAGAGTATCTCGTATTTGATTCAAATCTCTATACACCTCATAAAGGATTAAAGCTTGATGAACTCTTTTCTATTACACCCACGTTTAACAGAATCAACCAACCATCAAAAACTGTCTATGTAGCACTCACGGGGTTAGATTCTAGTATATTTGCAACCTCGACTACATTATCTGCTACCTACAAATCTGGTATTTATAAGAATCAAATACTTTCTAATACTGATTATCTAAGTGTTATCGCACTAAGTGCCACACTTACAAGTGCTTTTAATGCTTCGATGAACGGTGTAGAACAATACAGCAATGCGTTTGATTTCGATAGAATGGATTATCGAAAAGTAATTGACGTTTATGATTTTGAAGAAGGTTCTTCGTCAAACATTAATACACTGTTCACTATTGAGCAATCCTTAGCACAGCAGACGTATTTCAGTTACGCGATGGGTAATTATGGTTTTGATTTAGTAAGCTGGTACGTTCTAAAAGATTGGATGAAGAACCGTGAAAAGATGTTAGCTCTTAAGCGATCATATACATTCGATCCCCGTACACAATATTTGACAATGCACCCGTCGCCTGGTACATCGGGGTCATCTGGTAGGTTCTACGGTGTAATATCCTGCTATGTAGAGCGACCTTTAAAGGACTTAATTAAAGAGCCATGGGTACAGCAGTATGCAACAGCGCTAACGAAGATTACTGTAGCGCGTGTACGTGGTAAGTACGGTGGTACAACTCTATTTGGTGGTGGACAGTTAGAAACAGCCATGCTTGCAGAAGGCCTGAACGAGAAAAAAGAGCTTGAAACAATGCTCTTCCAAGGCGCCTCTCCTGGTATGGGTGATGCAGCACCTCCAATGTTCTTCGTAGGCTAATTTATGATACCTTTAAATGGTAAAGGTAGATTTATTCAAGGTGTTTTTAAACCACAAAACCCCAAGAAGTATATTGGAAAAGAGACACCTGTATACCGCTCCGGTTGGGAGTGTAAATTCTATAGATGGTGTGATACCAACCCGAATATCATTGAATGGGCCTCTGAAGCTATCGTTATACCATACAGAAGTCCAGTAGATGGTAACATGCACAGATATTTCGCTGATGGTGTTGTTCTTATCAAAGAGGGTGATAAACTCGTAAAGTATTTGATTGAGATAAAGCCTAGCTCCCAAACCGTTCCACCTGTAGTTACCAAGCGTAAAAAGAAGAGTACTCTTCTCTATGAATCTCAAACATACGCTGTCAATATGGCGAAGTGGGATGCTGCAAAGCAGTGGTGTGAGAGAAACCGTTATAAATTCTTGATACTCACAGAACATCAACTAGGTGTTTAACTTGCTAATTTTCGATAGTTTATAAGTAGTGATATATGAGTAAAATAAGCCTTGAAGAAGTTGAAGCGACTTTGCTTCGCCGTAAAATTGAACCCTCTAAGGTTCATGATATTATAAAAGATCTATCACAGGTCATTGAAGAACTCAAGGAAGACAAAGATAAGGAACCAAAAGAAAAATGGGAACATGTTATTGTTCTTGAAGATCCTAATGGTAAGATTTCAATCGATGATGTATCAGGTTGGGTAGTGCAGCAAAAAGAAGGTGAAGATGCTGGAACTATTTGGTCGAGGATTAATGATGCCGTAAGGGATCAGAACGCGGCAGCGTCCAAGAAGAAGCTAATACTAGACACCACAGGTAGCATCTTTCAACACCTTAAGAGTAAGTTCTTAAAGTCGAAGAACATAAAAATTAAGACAAAAGAATTAACTCGTATAGTTTTAACAAAATAATACATAAAACTATAAGTAATTTAAGATATGGCGCTACGACTACTTACAGAAACCCCTCTCTCAGAGAGTTTGGATTTTCTTGTCGAAGAAAAAAACACAAAAGAACCAAGCACAATGTGGGTCAGTGGCCCGTACATGGGTGCTGAAACGGTTAATAAAAACAAGCGCATTTACGCTGGTGAAGAGATGGAATCTGAAGTAAATCGCTATATAGGTGAAATGGTGCGAACGGGTAGAGCGATGGGTGAGTTGAATCACCCTGCTTCAGCCGAAGTAAACCCAGAGCGAGCATGCCATTTAGTTACTGAACTTAGAAGAGAGGGAAACATTTACTACGGTAAATCTAAAATACTCACGTCTCCTCTAGGTTTACTTGTACGTTCTCTTATTAACGACGGTGTTAAAGTTGGTATGAGTTCACGCGCTCTTGGTAAGTTACAAGAGGAGAGCAACGGTATTAACCGTGTAACTAGCATGAGGTTAGTTGCTGTTGACTGTGTTGCTGATCCGTCTTTCACCAAAGCATTTGTTTCGGGTATTCTCGAAAGTAAGCAGTTTGTTCTTCGTGGTGATGGTACATATGAAGAAATGTATGAGAGTTTTGAATCTAAATTAACAAATCTACCTCGCAAAGACGTAGAAGGTTATCTTAAAGATCAAATCATTAAGTTTATTGAGTCCTTCAAGAATAAATAATTAACACATATGGCCAAGAAGTTTAAACTTAAAAAGAAACTCACGAAGAAGAAGCTCATGAAGAAGCCGCGTAGTGGTTGTGCCGCACGTGATCGGGCGTTGGGTGAGAGTTCCCACATTGGTAAATTTATTAGAGCAATCGCACAGAAAAAGTATAACAATGCTAATAAGTATTTAGCGGATGTTATCGAGTCTAAATTGATGACTCGCATTGCAGCTACTTTATAACATATGTCAAAAGATATTAAAACCATTCTTAAGGAAGCGACAAAAGATTTGTTGACTGAACAGACTCTCGCTGATATCAAATCTGCGTACGATACATCCGTTAACAGCCTTGTTGAAGAGCGCACTAAGCTAGCTGTTAGCACAGCACTCGACAAGCAGGACGCTGACTACAGCGCCAAAGTAGAAAAGCTTCTCGGTGTCATTGATTCAGACCACACCAACAAACTTAACCGTGTTGTCGAAGCTCTTGACAAGAACCACGTAGTTAAACTAAAGAAGGTTATTAACCACTACGAGAAGGCATTGACGGAAGATGCAAACAAATTTAAATCAAATCTAGTTAACAAACTTGACAAATATCTTGAGCTGTATCTGGAAGAGAAGATTCCGAACGCACAGGTAGCTGAAGCTGTTGAAAACGTTCAGTCAGCTAGAATTGTATCTCAGATGCGTACATTGCTTGGTGTTGACTTAGCGATGGCAACTGAATCGATCCGTGAAGCTGTATTGGATGGTAAGGCTCAGATTGAAGACTATAAGAAAGCTCTTGCCGAAGCAAATAAGAAGCTTAGCACGGTGACAGAGAGTCACAAGACAGCTTCTACTGCATTGCTTATTGAAAGCAAAACAGCTGAACTTCCTAGCGAAAAGAAGAAATACATGAAGAAAGTACTTGCTGGCAAGAGTGAGCAGTACATCACGGAAAATTACGATTACGTTTTAAACTTGTTTGATAAGAATGAAGCTGAACAGCTCGACGTTCTTAGAGAGCAGGCGACAGAAACTTCACACAGCATGAATGTAGACAGACCGACAGTTGTCGAAGAGTCTGTAAATGCCGAAGAGCAGCAAGCTGCTAACCCGGTATTTAACACATACATGAGTGAGTTAAAGAAGTTCTAATTTATTTGAGGTTCCAACCTGAACAGCTATATGCTAAAAAACATAAGGTCGACGAAATTAAAGGAGAAAAGTAAACTAATATGAATAATTCTATTCGTCCTACTTCAGCTTACATCGATGAAAATCGCGCAAAACTCATGCTCGAGAAATGGGGTCCAGTTCTGGACTACAGTTCCGACAACGTTCGCGCAATCGAAGATGACCACACCCGCTTGAACACTGCCATCCTCTTGGAAAACCAAGAGAAGTGGTGCTTTGAGTCTAGTGGTAACATTGCTGGCGGTTCGACTGGTGTCTTCGGTACCATTAATAATGGTTCCTACGGCAATCAGTTCCCGTCTCAGAATGATAATGCATACGCCCCTGGTGATGCACGCCTTCCAAAGATTCTCATCCCGATGATTCGCCGTACGTTCCCGGAATTGATCACTAACGAAATCGTTGGTGTTCAGCCGATGAGCGGGCCCGTAGGTCTTGCTTTTGCTCTCCGTTACAAATACGAACCGACTGCTCTTGGTTATCAGACTGGCAGTGCCGATGGAAACACCGGTGCTGGACAGTATGGTATTAACCCAGGTCTGCAGCAGGCTTTGTCCGGTAATCCTGAATTGGGTTACCAGTACCTCGACACCCGCTTCACTGGCGTTTCCAGTGGTGCGCTGTCTGGTAACAGTGACTTCGTAATTGCGCAACAGGATTCGGGTGTAGCTGCATTGCTCAGTCAGTTTGAGCTCTCTAGCAATATTCCGCAGATCGTTGTTAGCTTTGAGAAGACCGCTGTTGAAGCCGGCACGAGACGCTTGGCAGCCCGTTGGTCAGTTGAGTTGGAACAAGATCTGAAGAACATGAACGGTATCGATATCGACACTGAGCTTACAAATGCGATGAGCTATGAGCTACAAGCCGAAATCGACCGCGAAATGATCATCAGAATGATTCAGACCGCTCTTAACGCTGGTTATGGCCAGGGTTATAGCATCTGGAGTCCAGCTTCTGCTGATGGACGCTGGTTGGTAGAACGCAATCGCGACTTCTATCAACGCTTGATCGTCGAAGCAAATCGTATTGCTATCCGTAACCGCCGTGGTTCGGCTAACTTCATCGTGGGTACACCTCGTGTGTGCGCCATTCTTGAAATGTTGCCCGAATTCCAGTGGGTTCCGGTACAGGGCAGTGTTAACACACAGCCTGTCGGAGTTGCTAAGGTTGGATCGTTGGGTGGTCGGTTTAATGTTTACCGTGATACACGCACTGAAGCACAGGCTTACAGTAGCACACAGCCAAGCTGGCCCGCCGGCGGCGCTGTTACTGCTCGTCAGACCCGTCTTGAGTACGCGTTGTTGGGTTATAAAGGTCCGGAGTTTTACGACACCGGTATCATCTACTGCCCGTACATTCCAGTCATGGTACAACGTACAATCGGTCCGAACGACTTCGCACCACGAGTTGGTCTTATGACCCGCTATGGTGTTGTCGACAACATCTTCGGAGCAAATCTGTATTACCACGTGATTGTATTGACCGGCCTCGGCCAGTCGTTCACACCTGGTACGCAAAGCGTATACTTCTGATAATATCAGAGTAGCCGTTAGATTCGACCGCCGGTAGATTGCTCTACCGGCGGTTTTTTCTTGTTTACTACATATTTTATTAAAATAGAGGTCTCAAGATAATAAATAATTGTATGGCTGATCCAACCGCAACACCAGAAGTACCGACACCGACACCAACGGGAACACCGGTGCCACCAACCGCAACACCTGCACCGACACCAACTGCGACACCGGTACCGGGTGCGATAGTTCTATCGAAGTACGTTGATACTCTTAATGGTCTTAATGGTGTTAATAGTTTCAACGCTCTTAGTGCAGCGCATACGGATATTAGAATCCGTACCACTAACGTCAATACAAAGGCCATTGTTACAGGTATTAAAGTTAGCGAGAGCCGTAGCGGTGCACCATGTTATACAGCCGAAGGTAATTCATTCTATACTATTGTAGATCCCAATATTTACCCAGTAACTATTACAAGTGTAATGGCTGTTAGCGGTATTACTCTCTCCGCTTTCGGTAGTAAAAGCGCAGCAGGACCACAAACACTTACATATACAGTTACACTCAGCAGCACATGCCTTGTAGGTTCAACACCAACACCTGTTACAAACCCAGTTCAGACACTCACAACAGTCGTATCTGCAGTCAACACACCATATAACGGGTTTACATCAAAAGCTGAATTCACACGTCTTTGGGCACTTAACGGTTAATAACATTTAAACACAAAAAACCCCGCTGATTTCTCAGCGGGGTTTTTATTTGATTACTGCCTAGCAGCTTTTGACCATTGTGTATCTGGGTCAGTCATATGAACGGGTATCAAGTCGTATGAAGTTGCACGCATCGGGTTAATATCCAAAGAACCTCTCCGATTATATAAACAGAATACAGCCAGCTCTTTAGGTTCAAACTTCTTGCTTATAGCATTAAAGAACTTTTCGCAAGATGGTTCATGAAACTCGTTCGTTTCACGATTAGATACAATGTATTGCAGAATAGATGTAACATCGATATCGTAATTACCCTTGTAATGAATATAAACATCACCAGTATCTGGTTGAGATGTGATGCAACATAATCCACGTAGAAGCGATGTACGGACTTTGAGAACACGCTCTTCAGTTACCTGTTTACCAGTTAACAACGATTCATCGTGCTTATATTTGTCTGTTGCAACAAGCTGAGCAAGTTCATCGATGTTAACATATCCAAACAACGGAATCGGACTAGATACTACTTCAGCCTTTACCAAGCTGACCATGACAGGTGAACCAATCAACGTTGACAGGTCTTTCTCAGTAATCGCTTGAAGCTTAGCGTAACATTCGTCAATGGTTTTACCCATCTTTTCCATGTTAAATGAGTTCCAATAAAGCTTCATTGATTTTGATTCAATGATAGCATCAGACGTACAATCATAAACAATCTTTGCTATAGCCGTTACAGGCATACCGTTATCAAGCAAACAAGAGACTTCATAATTATTCCAAACGTCTTTACCAACAAATGGTAGTTTATCGCTTGAAATATTAAGTTCTTGTCTGCTGCGTGAGCGCGCTTCTTTAACAAGAAGAGTTGGATCGTATTTACCAACACATACGCTGGCTTTACCTAGGTGCCTACTAACAGAAGTTTCATTTGACATAATTAAATTGTAGATTATTTTTGGTGATTTGCAACTGCTTTTTTAATCGTATTGAGGCGGTCTTCAACAGAACCTCTTAAGCGTACGACTTTATTTGGTTCCAGTTTTTCTATTGCGCTGATACGAATGTTAAAGAGTTTGATAATATCATCACGAAACTTAACATCCATGCTTCTCTCTTTATCATCAACAAGCGGAATATCAGGTTCAGTATAGAATATAATATCATATCGATCGATAATACCAATAAGTGCACCGTGAGCTAGATCGGATACATACTCTGAAACCTTACCCTTTTCATAAAAGTATTGTGTATATACATAACCATCAACAATGCATCTATCAAGAACAGCATTTTTTAGATGGCTGTTTTTAATGTGGTCGTCGATAATAAGTTTTTGTGTTTGATCGTAGTTGTCTGCATCGTTGTTAATTGCAACACCGTGTGTTCGTTTAATGCGGCGGGTTACTTCATCTACAAATGTATAACCTTTAAACTCATCAAGCCTTTTACAAGCTTCTAGTAAGGTTGTTTTTCCTGTCGATTGAGCTCCTGTGAATGCAATTAACATATGTTTTATTTACACCATTTACCGCGTTTAACAATACTCATGATGATAGCATAGTTACCAAGATCTGCAAAGGCATCGTCAATAGGTTCATTTGATGTAGCGATTGTACCTTTCTTGACAACAAGGTTAAGAAGGCGTTGAACCTTATCGTTACACCTAAAGATAACACCGCTAAGTGCAGCACGAATATCCGGTTCAGTTTTGAGATCTGAGCCTAGAGATATATTATTAGGTCCGTAATCACTTTGCTTCTTACAAAACAAAGTATACATCTCATGTTGAATTCGTTTATATTCAGCGCAAGTTTCCGGGTAGTCTTGCTCTACCTTTTTTATTAAGTCTTCAGGTGTTGTATTCATCGAAAAATTCCATCCAGCATTCAAGAGATTGGCCCTTTAGAAGATTTATTACATCTTTAGGTGATTTGCAATCTGCAATTGAACATTTATTCCACATTACTACAGGTCCTTCATCTACACCTGCAGTTACTCTATGAACAACTGTACCAGCTTCAGTGTGACCGTAAGTAAAAGCTTTTAGTTGAGGGTCTTTACCCTTGAGTATAGGATATTTTGTAATTAGTCCAGGGTGACCGTTATATATCTCGTATTTACTGCAGATCTCTGGCGGTACAATACGCATAAACCCATGAAGAGTTACCAAAGGGTTTTCATATTTTGAGAGAATGCGTTCGTAATCCTCAACAGTCGGCTTGTTAGGTATGGTGTATATTGTAGTGTTCTCACTAACAACCGGCTGTTGCGATATCAGCTCATTTATAAAGCTGTTTGATAATTGAGAGTTATAGTGACCTATAATAGCACTTGGATAACATCCACGGCGTCGTGAAATATTACAAATCTCACTACCGGTATTTGAATAGAATGTAATCCAAGGTCTCATATTACATATTACCGTCTAAGATTTCACGGTACATATCAACGTTATAAGCAATGCAATCCCATTGATCATCTGAAACTTTCGCAGTGATCAAATCAGCGAGCTTGGTTTTAATTTTATCGCGTAGACCAAACGTACTGTTGTACCTGACATTGTGGAGACCGTGTACGATCGGGTTTGATGTATCTACAGAGCGAATATTGTAAACGTTGTTGTTTACGTAAAAGCTCATCTCTTGAGGAAGTGCATTACCAAGGAGATGGTGAGGTTTACTCCAATCCCATATGTCGTTATCAATCAATGCGTTAATAAGCTGTTGACGACCTCTACACATACGCTCATAATCAGTTAGACCTCTACCGGTTTCCTTGAAATAAGACATATCAAAACTGATTGCAATAACATCAGCATTATTAGACATGAAATTATAGCAGCGAATAATATCATCAAGTGTTTTACCTTGAACAACACCAATCCACTGCGCGTCCATCTTATCAAGCCTGTCGCCGAACTTATCGACAAAGTCAACCCAGTTATCCATAGTAGCTTGAGCATTTTCGAGAACATCCGGTATAATCATCAGATTAGGCCGAATCTTTTCAGCCCAGTCGATGTATTTCGACGCATCAAATGCTGTACCTAGCTCGAACACTGAGGTATCGAGAAATACTTCGCGATCATAAACATTACGTGCGTTTAGAAAATACTCTCTATACGAGTCATGCTGTTCCATCAAGTGGACTAGACAGTAATCATAATCGTTATACAGACGTGATCTTTCAAGGAGACTAATTGGACTTTCGTGGGATACTTTAATTCTCATATCGATATAATAGTAGCAGAAGTTGATACTTCAAGTAAATAATTAAGACATCTTTAAACTGCATGAATAATTACCCATCATATCTAGGTAACTACCTAGGTATTGTAGTTCAGTCAGACGACCCAGAGCGTCGTGGCCGTGTGAAAATCTTTGTTCCTCATATTAACGTAACAGTCTACAAAAAGTGGACAGAGGTAAAAAAAGACAAGAGATTTAAGTTTGTAGGTATCAATCTTAAAAGCGATCTCTCTAGCATAGTTGGTGATTTACAGAACATATTACCATGGGCTGAGTGTGCCTCTCCCTTAGTAGGTGAAAACAGCTCTGGTAGATACAATGCTTCAAAAGCAATAGGTACTACGAGCGATTCTAACAAGATCGGAACACTAGTAACAAACCTGTCGTCGACTGATATAGACATATCTAAAATTACCAAATACTCTCAAAATGTTGACTCAATTGGTGAGAAGTATGGTAACAGGTTTGATATAGATTACTACCGTGTAAACGATGCCTTTACATCAGCTCTCAGCGGTGTAAATACAGTCAACAAATATAGCTATAACTACATACCTGAAACGTATAGTAATCAGGCTCACGGCGCATTCACAATACCAAATGTAGGTTCTCATGTATGGGTATTCTTTCAAAATGGTGACCCAATGAAGCCGGTATACTTTGCAACATCTTTTGGTGCTGAGGACTGGAAGGGTATATACGATGCAAATGATAATAAGGGTATAGACTACCCTGGAGAGTTTGAAAATAGGCCACTATCAGCGGCTAATGCAGCCAATCTTAGCACAGAGACTTATCGTAACAAGTATGTGATTAATCAAAAGGGTGGAACTATACAAATAGTAAACACTGATAATAGAGAGTCTCTTAAATTCACACACTTCTCTGGTTCATTTAAAGAATTTACAAACCTGGTAAATATCGAGTTTGCGCAGAATAATGATCAGAAATTAGTTTTAGGTGATCAGTTCCTAACAACCCGAGGTAGTAAGAATGAATTTGTTCAGCATGACTTCGATGATATTGTAAGAGGTAACCGATACGTTAAGATAGGTGACCTGAATATAGAACCGTATAAAAAGTGGAAGGGGATATATACTGAGATTTCAGAGTCAAAGCAGTTATTTGACATTCAACGAGCACAAGCAAATACGGTGGGTTCGTTTAAAGCTACATCCCCGTTACAAAAGCGAAATGGTACATTTGCACCTTGTCCGGTTTGTACAAATAACGTATCAGGTTATTGGAAGCTCAACAATAATATGGGAACTGTCGGTGTAGCATTCACAACATCCGAATGTGATGGTACATTCCTCTTTAATAACATCTCCCTGCCGCTGATACAGAGCACAGCTACATATGGTACTTTTGGTAGCAAGGGTAAAATCTTCGGTGATGTGTGTCCAAGCTGTGGTGGTTCAGGTATATCTACAAGTACAATGGATGGTAGATGGCAAGCAGAGCCGTTAAAGAGGAATATTAAAGAGCTCTTAAACAGTAAAATAATCGAACTATCTAACGTCGAAAAACAAATGGGATTAGGCGGGTCACAGATAATTGACATTACTAAGCATAAGTTTGAAACTATCGGCATGGTAATGAATGATTTCGGTTCAGTTCGTGTCGACCCTGTAGGTAAGATGTATAACGCTGAAATACTAGTGGGTACTCAAGGTGTATATGAGAATAAGGTAGCAACACCTCTGATAGAATATGCACACGTTGACGATTTACCAGGTGGAACTTATAATTTGAACGTTTGTAACCGGTTTAATGTTCAAGTTGGGTCTGGTGGAATGTCATTCAAATCTCATGGACCTGCTGTAATATCAGGTACAATAACTAATATAGCTGGGTTACAGGTCAATATTGGTAGTGAAAATGAAGTTAATATTGATGGCGGACATAGACTCAGTCTTATAGCAGATGTTATAAGCATCAGACAGCGTCACAAAAAACAAGTTCTAATAGATAGCTCTCTCGGTGTTAATAAGAATGTTGTTATAGGTGGTGGATGCCATGTTGAAGGTGAATTATCAGTTAATCACATTACAGCTCCTGCAGAGATACAGGTAACAGATAAAACAGTTGTATATTCAACACCCGCAAAGGACTTTACGGGTAGAGGAGCAGTTATAGGGTACGGCGTTCCATTATACAACACAGAGAATGCACTAGGTGCACCAGTTGCACCTAGTGTGATTGGGTTAACTCAACCAAGTCAAGTCGTGGGGTGGGTAAATCTCCCAGGTGGATGTAGTAACACTGGTGGTTGCGTACCAGCTGGATTATACCCTGTATACGGTAGCGGTATACCATGTATTCAGGGTACAGCTATGGGTATTGGAGGCTTTGTACAAGAGCTTATGCCTATCAAGGTATATGGTACAGGAGCTGATCCAGACTGTATAGTGTCAGCACCACATGCACACACATTTAAGAATATACCATTAACGCTAACTACATCAAATGATGAGATGCGTGATAGAGCTAAAGCTGTTAATGAGTTAGAGCGTATACCAGCAGATCCGATTAATAACGGTTCTAATGGACCAGCTTAAGTGTAGATTACATCGAGGTCTTCCGGTGTAACGGCATACCAGCTCTTTGTACCATATGTACGCAATTGAGCTTTTTGCTTGAAGCTTGCTACGGAGATTTCACCAATAAGTCTGACGTTCTTCGGGTCATTTTCGTAATCACATATAGCCATTACGAATTTAGTTTTCTTTGTTTTATCGCTAGGGAGTCTGCCTACTTTGAGTTCAGGATTTGCGCCTAACCAAGTGATAGTCTTTACATCTGCTCCATCTTTGAAGTCAATACCACCATCGCATTTATCGTTCCACACCTCAGTACAAATCTCAGTATTAGTCATCTGAGCATAAGCCATCTCGCCGAGTAGACCAACTGCGATGTTTTTAGCACCCCAGCTGCGAGTATATGGTTTTGAATCTTGTATCTTAGTAGCAAGTGAACGAGCTTGGTCGATTTGTTCCTGTGTAAGAGTAATGACTTTCATTACTCATATAATAAGATATGCAAAGCGATAATCAACCCACTGGCTAAACTACGTCACATTTGCCACCTGCACAAGCTACTGTGTCTGATATTTTTGTAGAATCTTCGTCTTCTTCCAGTAGCTTGTAGTTAACTGGTTTATAGTTAGACACAATATCATTCCACTTCTTCTCGTCCTCTTCGGTCGTAACAGCTTCATTCGGAGCTTGCTTGAAGAGCTTATCACCTGTTTTTGGTAAGAGAGATACAGCACCAAAAGAGTTTCGGTGTTTGAACAAGTATTTAAAGACATCATTCCACTCATTCTCATCCACAATAACTGTACAAGATACATTATGTGTGATAGGCTTCTTGTTAGCTTCAGTTGTACCGTTATTGACCCAATGTGTTTGTGTAGACTTAATAATATCCAAGTGTTTAATAGCAGATAAGTCAGCCTTAACCATTGCTTCCTTAGATACGGTGATAGGGAAAGTAATTACATCGTCTGTCTTATTAGCCGACCATACACTCTCTTCACACATATGCGGGTTAATCTTCTTGAAGAATTTGTAGACTGGGTCGTGTTTATTGACTTGAACACGGCGGAAGTAACGACGCGCGTGGTGAGGGTGAATACCTGAAGCACTCTCAAGAACTAGCGAGCTAGAACCTTCAGGTTTCAGTGTTGTGATGCGTGCAGCTTGATTAATTTTGAGTTTAGATGCCCATTCCTTATTCACCTTCTTAGCGATAGCTGCACCTTTTTCTTGAACAGATGCGTTCAATATAATATCAGGTGCATCCATAGTACCGGTAATCGATACTCCAAGCAGAGCTTCTTCTTCTGTAAGTTGTTTTGCAGTCTTGCTTAGGTAGCTAAAATCAGTATAGGTTGCTTGTAAGGTACCTATGATAGTAGCAGCTTTAACAGCTTCAAAAAAGTCATTCGCTGTTTTGATTTTTGCTCCATTAATAGATGATAGGTTGCAGAACTGTACACCGCATATACCATCTGCAGTTACCGGTATAAATCCGATCTCGAAGCATGGGTTAAACAACTGATGAGGGTGATTAGCGAAAACAAATCCGGGTTCACCAAATTGGCGAGTCAGAGCATTGATCTTTATAAACTCTTCTTCTGTAACACTATCTCTCAGAAGAAGCACACTGTTATTAGAACGTGCACGCTGAGGTTCGATATGGCTCCAGCCAATAGTCTTCTTGTCCTTGAGAATATCATATTCCCACTTCTCAATAACCACATCATATCTGTGATTACGAATACCGCCGAATTTACCGTCAACGTAAACTACGCCTTCATACTTACCTTTACTGTTCTCATCAAAGTGTGCGTATTTGGTAACATTAAAAGCTACCTTAGCATTGAGCATGTCTTCATCATCCTTATCAAAAATGACTGAGGTAGCTGAACGGCGAATACCACCACTTAAAACAGCATCAGCGCAATGCATCAAGATATCATACGCATTCACTGGTTTTAAACGTTTCTGGTGGTTTTCTTCTATGATGTGGTCAAGTAAACTCTTTATTTTCTGTAAACCCTTCTTAAGCCCTTTGTATCCTGGAGCTTTACCACCGCCTGTTTTAATTACAGCACCTTCAGGTCGAATTCTGCTAAAATCAAATACAATCTTGCGACCTGAATATGCAGTATTACGGAAATAGCAATTCAAAAGAGCTTCAATACTATCAGCCCAACCTTCGATGCTATCTTCAACGACGTAGGTAACAACCGTACCACTCTTATCGCTAGGGCCAACTAAATCAGGTAAACGATTAACGAAGTATTTCGATAGACCTAACCCAACACCACAACCACACAACAAAAGGTAGAACACTTCTGCAAATGCGCGTGTACTGTCAATGTGTCGTACAGCGCAGTTAAAAATTCTAGGATTGTGAGCTACGACAGCCTTGCCACCGAACTGCATCGAGCGCATAGAGGGTACAACTTTTTTATCTCTTACGAAGTTGAATGCCCATTCCATCTCCTTCAATTCCTCCTTTGAAAGTATTTTCTTAAACTTGGCGATGTGCATGTCTTCGACGCGACCAACGCATTCGTTCCAAGCTTCTCGTCTGCTCATTATTTCATAGTACCTTGCATACTTGTCTGTGAAAATAAAGTTAGATACCTCTGTTAAAAAATTTACTGATTCTTGTTTGTGTGGCATAGCGGAAAATTATTTATACATTGTACGGTGTAGAAAGAAAAGTTCAAGAAGAATTTTATTTAGGTGAGATAAACACCTTTGTTTACAATAAATATTTGTATATGTGACAACATCTCATAGAGATGTCGTTGCAATTTTTTATATATGCCGTTTATTATCGAGAAAATAGTGATGCTGCTTGGTAAATTTCTGTTGTACTCTAATCCATTGGGTAAGAACTTACCCGTACTGATTATCGATAACAATAAAGAAGACGCTGAGATTGTAGATAATGTAGTTAAAAAGTTAGGAAAGACATCTGTCAAAGTAAACTCTGCCGAGGTTGCTCGAGAGTTTTTAAGACGAGAAGCTTTCTCGGCTGTATTATTAAACTTCTCTAGTTCAAACAGGTCACAAGATGAAGATAAGGAATGTTTAAAGCTATGCGAAGAATTTTCAGACACTACATACATATGTATAGTTGCTGATTATATTCAAGATTTATCACTTAAAGCAGGTATATTGTATACGATTCTTGGAAGAGGTCTCGAGATACCATCACTAGAAAAGGCAATATCTCAAGCTCTTGAACAAGCAGCATATAGACCAGGTAGCAGAGAGAAAGATGCAGCGACATTCGTTATTTTATTTGCTATTGCAATCCTGATAGGGTATCTTGCCGGTAATGGTCAGCTATCACACCTATTAACCAAATTGACGACATCTTAGTTATGAGAATACGGATAATGTTTATAACCTTCGCTGAAGCAATTGCCTGCTGTACATTACTGTATAGTGTAGCTTTTGTAGTAGCACAGTTACACAAATAACTTAGTAATTGGTGTATTTCAGTTGACCACTGTGTATATCATACACTCGAGTAACAACTTGTGTATCGCTTACCCTAACAGGTATAGCCATTTGATCTCCATTAATAATAGGTGCACCTGCAACCTCTCCGTTAACAGGCATAGAATACTTGCGTTGTTGAGTGTTTGAGTCGTAGATATCGACCGAATTATTTTGTGGTGTCGCGTATAACATAATCTTTAATGTGAATGTACAGTATACCTATTAACAAGTCAAGCATAAATATTAGTAAATTATGGCTCAGAATATCACTAAGATTTTATTTAGGAGAGGTACAGACGTTGTTCGCAGAACTGGTGGTGGCGACGGTGTCACTTTCGAATACGGTGAACCAGCGTTTAATATTGATACGAAACGACTATATGTTGGAGATAGCTCAACTGTAGGCGGCGCACCAATAGGTATTGTCAACCACGGAGCTGTTAACGGTATTTTTCAAGGTGGTGTAGATGGAAACCCACTCACTCAAGATGCTATTGTTGCTCTTACTGCAAACGGTGCTGATATAGGTGATTTAATATACGATAGCTCCAAAGAGGTACTATATCATATTACCGATAAAGCTGCTCTATCAGCAGTACCAGAACCAACACAGATTGTACGATATAATCTGCTAAGCCAATTAGATGGTACTAATGGTGTAACAGCGGTAAAAGCAGACGAGGTAGCTCAAATACATCTTGATACAACAGTATTCAATATAAGCTCTAAAATAGGGCTCTTAATTAATACAACTGTAGGTACACCAGGCAGCCAGCAGACTTTGGTTGTTGATGGTGATATAACAACCAATTCAAAGCTATATGCAGCTGATTCTACAGCTCTTCAGAAAGACTTAACTGTAGGATTGTTAAGCAATTTAAACGGTAACATATCCGCTTATGGTGAGATATTTACATACCCGTTTGGAACTCGTGGACGTAATAGCACTGACTGGTATACCTGCTATTCTTTATTTGCAACTAACAGCGGTGCCTGGAACGGTACCGGTTCTCTCCTGACTGGTCTATTGCCACTACCATTTAAGTATAGCACAAATGGAGCTTTAGTTTCTACGTATAGCTCGAACTGCAGCTTTGGTATCAATACAGCACCACCATCATTTAAAGGTTTAAGTGTACAAGGTCTTAATACTACGACAGTTGCATTAAGCGTACAAGGCGCCATCATCGCAACCGGTGACGTTGTTGTATTCTCAACATCTGATGAAACGTTGAAGAAGAATATTGAAGTTATACCTAACGCGTTAGAAAAGGTAAACCAGATCCGCGGTGTAACATTTGACTGGAACTGTGATTTCAGAGATGGTAAAGATGTAGGTGTAATTGCTCAAGAAATTGAAAAGATATTACCTGAAGCTGTGAGCACAAGATCAGATGGTACAAAGGCAGTTAAGTATGACAGCATTATACCCCTCTTAATTGAAGCTATAAAAGAGCTGAATAAAAAGATAACATGAGATATAATTATGTAATGCCTCCATTTGGTACTAATGGTGTAGCTTCCAATCTATCTATTGGTGAGCTAGCTAATGACGGTGTACCTTCTGATCCTGGTATAACAAGCGCTATACGAGAAATAAATGTATTAGCTAGTACGTACCCCGGTCCCTTACCTGTATCTATCACAGGTCAAACAAGCATCTCTACAATAGTAGGATTATTTAGACAGTATGCTGCAGGACAGAGTTTATACGCAGGAGGAACATCAACTGATTATTCTTTAGGTAGCGTAGTTGGTGCACAGGTAATGTCATTTACTCTTACTGTGTATGCAGAAACTTACAGTCAGTACCACACTAAAAAAGATGGTAAAATCACAATAAGCTTAAACGCAGCTACAGCGCAAAGACCAGCACTAGATTGGGAACTTAGAAATACACCAGCAGCTTCTCAGTGTATGTGGCTTATCACTGTAAGAGGTGGTCCATCCGTTGCTATCAACCCATATGTAATAGGCGCTGGTACATATACAATAGCTTCTGGGTTGATTAGTCCTTATAGTTATGATGTTTCAGTACAAGATTTAGCGTCCGGTTTGTCTATGACTACAAAAGTATCTACTGTGTATTCTAAACCCGCCCCAGCTCCGGTTACTATACAGAGAGTACCTTTTAAGATAAAAACAGGTGCAGGTGCATGGGTATCTGATGACGGATTGACAACATACGGTGCACAAGTATAACGGTTGATTACAGCATTTAACACACTATAATAATACTATGTCAATATCAACACTGTTAGTTGCAGTCCTTACATCTGGTAAGGTTGTTAAATTTGAATATATAAACGAAAAGACGAAAGAAAGACAGACTATATTCGGAAAAAGCTTAAACACAAATACTGGTAAATTTTTAGATGTAATTAATAACTGCGAGATATCTCTTAATATTACGGATAATACGGTCGCTTTTGTATCAGAATCTCACGATGACTTCGCAGGTGAGCTTGATATTATACAGAGTTTAATCAAAGACTGTAGTGATATTTTTAGTAAGCAACCTCATCTTAAAGTTCTAGTAATACAAGATGTACATCAGTATGCTCCTATCTTAAAGAAGTGTAAATTATTTCAATATTTTGATATACAGTCTATTATAAATCAAGATTCAGCTTTTTTAACTGTTGCGAAAGACGGCTGGAAAAAACTGATTAACGAGAAAAAGAAATGTGTATTAGAGACTCTGCAGAAAGATTTAGTAGAATTCGAAGAAGCTCAAAATATTAACGGTGTTGAAGAAATAAAGGCTATTATAGCTGCAACTATTACCGGTGTAGAAGAAGCGCTTAAACAAATAGATACTGCTGATACATACAGTACCCTAGTTACTATATGGCCACCGGTACTCTTACCGAGACCTACAGGTGCATGAAGATAGTATTATACGTAACGACTTGTAGCAAGAATTATAGACCTGCTAACCTTGTTAAACAGCACCTTGATAAACAAGGTTTTGAATACTATTTTGTGTATGGTAGATCACCTGAACTAGTAGTAGAACCAAAAATAATAGTAGACTGCGAGGAAAAATATAACCAGCTATCTCACAAGACGTATAAACTCATAGAACACTTCGTACATAAAACTGATGCAGATTATCTCTTAAAAATCGATGATGATACGTTTATTGAGAAGAATATCATCCCGGAGTTGATTTTCAAGTACGATTACGGTGGATATGTAAATCTGTGTGCAGAGCGGTTAAATCAAACTCGGTATTGGAACAATTTCAAAATGAAAGAGTATGATACTGATCCAAGCTACTTAGATAAGACTAATATCAGCCTACTTGATTATGTTTGCGGTGGTTTCTATTTTCTAAGTCGATATGCTGCGGAGTTTATTGTCAGTAACCCCGAGAAGGATTTTATCAATACTGTCGAAACTTACTTAGGTGAAGATAAACGAATAGGTTATACGGTTGCAAAGAACCCGAAAATAGCCATGCTCAAGATGAATGTAAAAACACCGCTTGATTTAGAAATTGTTACAGATTATGCTGTCATTCATCCAGTTAATCCTATAATATTTCATAAATTAGAAGGACGAACACCTGAAGAGAAATATAAAATTTTAGAAAAGTACGACTTCTTAAATACACATAACAAAATAAATGACCATATTGAGAAACATTAAGCAATCCCACCTATTCATTGTACCACATGCAGATGATGAGGTGCTCGGTTTTGGTGGTGTGATATCTAAATTAGTCGACCAAGGTGCAAAGGTAAAAGTATTTGTGATGTTTGATACTCAAACTGCTCGAAGCGAGCTGCAGCAAGTACATGCTAAGGATGCTAAAGATGTATTAGGTTACACATTTCTAAGTTTGTTAAAATTATCACCGGATGTGAATGATAGGGTACTAATTAAGCACATTGAAACTATTATTAAGTCACACGACTGCCATACACTGTGGTCATCCGGAGACACAGACCTACATCAAGACCATTCAAAAGTATTTAGAGCTGTTTGTTCCGCTATAAGGCCTTCAAAGGGTTTAGTGGTTCCGAGGTTCATAACCGGTGAGATTATATCCTCCACAGACCAGACAGTTGGTAGTGTTAGGTCTCAATTTATTTCAAATTATTATGTACCTCTAGACGATACACACATTCAGAGAAAGATTGATGCAATGAAGTGTTACCCAGGAGAATACAGTCGTTTGCGAGATTCAGAATATATCAGAGCTTATGCTATTAAACGTGGTGGTGAGATTGCACACCCATATGCAGAGGCATTTATGTTACAGCGTACTATTGTTAGTTAAAGAGTAATACACAGTAGCTTCCTTGGCTGTCCGCCCTGCGTATAATATGGGTCGATTTATCTCCGGCTGAAGATCTTTAACAATCTGTTTTTCACGCTCAGTTAAAACAGACATAGCTACTTCAGTATCTGCTTCCTTAAAGATGAGATTATATTTAAAATCTGTATCCGTGGCATACATTTCAATGTGATCTACTAATAACGGGTCAACATTTAACCTTTTGAAAGCTATAAAACGCTCTACAGTTTCAGGTGTTCGCAGATAGTAATAACTTTTAAGCTTTAAAGGTGGTATACATGCTCTGCAATTAGTCTGTTGTATTTCACCAGATATTCCAATAGGTAATGTTATCGGATCTATTTTGAGTATTTTAAAAAACCACAACTGAGATTCATAATTCGGAATGATAGTACCAGGTGTAACCTTAACGTGAAAATATTTTGTAACGGTATCTTTACTAATCTTTATGCCAATAGCCAGACTGGATTCATATTCCCTAGCCTGATGAGTACTGTAAAGCTTAAATGAATTTGCTGTAGAGATGTGGAAGAAGTCGCTTTGTAACACGTCATCAGCTTTGTCTAGCTCGGCATAATATTTTAAAGTAATAGAGTCACTAATACCGATACCTAGTAATTTACGCTTACCGGTAGATGGTAAAATGTTTATAAACCTGATAAAACCCTTAAGCTTTTCAGATTCTTTCAAAACTCGATATTCTTTATACATCCGATAAATACTTACATGTCTACTTGTATTTTTCCTTGGTTTCATCTAATATACCACACGGATGGTTACGCTTATCCGTGTTGTAAGGTGTTCGGAGAGGAAGAGTATAAAGTTGGCCTAACATCAGAGTCTCCTGAAGCGTTGTTTAATTCACCGACAATAAAAAAGCTGAGGCAGCAGCTTAAAAATGGACAAATGCCCGAGGTTTGCAAACGACACTGCATAGACGGTAAGCAGCCGTTTAAACACCTTGCTCCGCAGAAGTATCAAGATTTGCAAACTGAATATTTTAAAAATACACAGGAAGACGGTACATTTGCATATAATCTCAAATGCTGGGAGATAAATGTGTCTAATATCTGTAATTTCAAGTGCCTCTATTGCAGCAGTCAACACAGCACAATGTTTGATGGAGCAAAACTAAAGACCTGTTTTAAGACAACTGAAGAATTATTGTCAGTTGCCAAAGAAACACTTAAAGAACTAGATATTTTATATCTAGTAGGTGGTGAACCACACTTAAACGAGAGTTTTTATAGCTTACTCGACCTGTTATTAGAGCAAGGCCGCTCTGATATAGAGGTTCAGTTCTCTACGAATATGAGTGGTTATATGTATAAAGGTCGCAATATGTATGAGCTACTCAACAACTTCAAGAATGTAAAGATCTTCGGTAGTCTAGATTGTAGTGGAACACGGTTAGAGTATATACGTAGAGGGGCTAATTGGAATCAGATAGAGGCAAATAGAGAAGCAATGTGCAACTACCCGAACATCAAGTTTGCTGCACAGCCAACTGTTACAAATTTAAGTGTTTTAAACCTGTTCGACTTTCATAAGGACTGGATTGAAAAGGGGTACCTGACAAAGGACAATTTGAGATTATATTGCCTAACAAACCCGGAAGAGCTGTCAGTAAATGTAATGCCGTCAAAGCTAAAAGTGTTAGCGTACAAGAAGCTTGACGAGTACAAAGCGTACCTAGGTGAATGTACTGATAAGGAGCTTAATCTTATGACTGTACCGGAGAAAATTACACACATTCAGCAAATATTGCTTAGACCGAATAATATTTCAAAAGAGAAGTTCGAAGCGTTTATGCAAAATCAAAACGACAAATTTAATTACCTAGATGTATTTCCTGAGTTTAGAACGGCGATGTGGTAAAGTATTTATAGTATTCCTTTACATGCTCCATCTTAAAGAATGGGTTATTCTTTAAGGACGACGGTTTTAGATGTGACCAACTCAGTATACAATTACTCAAATAAGCTTCACCCGCTTTAAAATCAAGATCTTTAAGGGTTGCAATGTCATTAGTGAAGTCTTGTAACTGCTTGTGAGGCAATTGTTTTCCCGAGCACCCTAAACACCACTGGCACGCTACAGGCGGTGCAGATTGGACGAAGAAGTCATGAAAATCCTTGTCAGATGTTTCAGTCGTAATTCGTATCGCGTCTAAGTCCGGGTTGTTTAGATATTCAAAATCATCCTTTATTAGATGCTGATGCTGTTTTAGGTATTTGTATTTCCGTCGAGATGCATAGCATCTATAAATTCTGCCATTGAATAAATTGAACCCGTCAACTCGGGCTATACACTTACTGTAGATTTTATTAACGAGAGCTTCATCTGTTATCTTTTCTATTGTGTTAGTTTTTGAAAAGTAATTTGTTACATTAGTTATAACGTCTAATTCTGGGTGAGAGGATCGTAACGACAATACACCATCTTTTACTGACTGCATCTTATCAGCTGAAAGTGGGTAGATGTTAACTCTCACGCTGCTTACTAGCTCAAATACTCTGCGAGGTGTGTCACTTAACAGTATACCATTCGTCACAAGAACAATTTGATTAGTTATTTTTGAATTTGTGATGTGTTCAAGCATCTCTACTAAATCATTGTTCAGCAGCGGTTCACCACCAACCAGTCTAATAGCATTGAAATGTATTTTGTTAGATAAGATATCTATATCTTTCTTAAATTGCTCAAGAGTATAGTGGGTGTCTGATGTTTTAAAATAAGGAGCATTATGAGTACACTGAGCGCAGCGTAAGTTACAGTGCTCTGTTATATCTATCTCGATGCTGTCTGCCTCGTACATTTGAATATTTACAGTTACCATGTAAATAGCTACAATGGTTAAGACTTTACATCAAATTTGGATAGGTAACGAGATACCGCCATATGCTGCTGTGTACCAGTCTTCATTTAAATCATTACACCCCAACTGGGAAGTTGTTTTGTGGAACAATGAGCGCATTGAGAGGTTTATAGAAACTTTCTTCCCGGTTTTATATCCAGCATACCTTTCATGTATTAAATGGCCGATTGCACGATCGGATTTAGCTAGATTATGTATTATACATAAACTCGGTGGGTTGTATGCGGATCTTGACATTGAGTGGTTTCGTAATGTTGAAAGTTTGATAAACCAAACTAAGCTATCTACTATATTTTTTCACGAATCAGACTCACCACTTCTTACGAATAGTATCTTTTATAGTCGACCAGGTACATTGTGCGTGGAGGATATTGTTAGTAAGATAGAATATGTCCCCAAAATTCAGAACACTACAGATGTTTTAAATTTTGCAGGTCCCATGTTTTTGACGAATGCTCTTGAAGGGCGAACAGACTATAAAGCAAACAGCCATGTATATTTTGAATATCCATATAAAGAACGTAAACTTTTTCAGTATGGACAGCACAAAAACGCTGGGTCATGGCTCTAGCTCTACATTAAGTATTATAACATGAAGACACTTTTCATCACGTTGACAAGTTCAGCACTCTCTGCAATTCAGCCGAGTGTGCTAGACGCGTGGTTCTTCAGAGACCCAGTTCTTGGTGAAGTTGATTATAGAGGTTTATCTGCTTTTGGTGGTTTCTGGAGCGATCCAGATACAGGTAGTTATATTGATACAACATTTACATCTTATGTGTGTGGTGGAGAATTCTTTCCGTGGGGTTACCAGGTGGTTAATCAAACCCAATATATACCACAGATAACAATCAAAGGTGATACTACAATAACATTTGTACCCTCTGGTATTGATACATCACAGCACGACGTACTCAAAATTATATATGAACCAGGAAACGGTGAGGAAGCAATTGTAGTTAATCGACCAATTCTAAATCACTATATTGATTTTTCAGATCAAGTATTTTTCGGTGAAACAAACATAAACTCACCAACACAGTTACCTCAGTCATTCGTGTATTATGCATCATCAAATCCAATAACATATACACCTGCGATCACAGCTTTATGCGGTGATATGACTCAGATATTTTACTACTACAGTGTTACAGTCTACCCTAATTCAATTTACGATATAGATAATGTTCATATTGTTTCTGTATCACAGCTATCAGCAGCTAGAGGTAGTAACTCAATGTGTATGTTCGAGGTTGAAAGTGATGATTTGTTAGCAGCTACGAAATTAAAAATCTCGTATGGTCCTACACCTACTCCAATGCCAACAGCGACACCACTACCTACACCTACATTACCACCACCAACTGCAACACCTACACCAACAGCGACTGAGACTCCTACACCAACACCAACTGAGACGCCTACACCTACACCAACAGCGACTGAGACACCTACTCCAACACCAACTGAGACTCCTACACCTACTCCAACTGCAACACCTACTCCAACAGCAACACCTACTCCAACAGCGACTGATATAGTACCTACACCTACACCGTGGGTAGGTCCGACAGCTACACCAACGGAGATTCCGCCTACACCGACACCAGTACCTACTGCAACACCAGTACCTACTGCGACAGCGATACCACCGACACCAACAGCGGTACCACCAACTCCGACTCCGACACCGACAGTGTCGCAAACCCCTTATCCGTTAATTCCATGATATCAAATACAACACCATTTGGAACAGCATCCGCTACTAGTATATTAGGTACAACATCCGCCGCTTGGAAAGCGTTTGATGGTGTAGGTGGTGCATGGGTAGGCTATACGTCTAATAAAGTTTACCCATATTGGGCAGTAACATACGATTTTGGTTTTACTGTTACAGCTTGGATGAGGTCTGGTTTTTTAAATGTTGATAATGTAAACAGCGCTGCAAACTGGACTACGTTTTTACAAGGTACTACTGCAGAAGCTATATCTGCAACAGATGGTGATTGGCATGTTTTAGCATTATCAAGTAATTCAATAAGTAGTGGTTATATAGGTGGATTACCTGGGGAGAATAGCTTCGTCCCTGGTGATTATAGATCCTTCCGCTGGGGTGTTAGCGCATATAACCCACTGCAGAATAGTATGACTGTGGTGGCAAATATGCTTCAACTGTCTGGTATATATGGTACTACTCCGACTCCTACACCGCTACCAACATCAACACCACTACCAACACCGACTCCGACACCTGTAATAGTCGAGCTGATACCTAAGATGGTAGATGACTCAAGACCTTCAGGTACAGCAGATTCAGAAGGTGAGGGTTCTTTTATTGGACATGAAGCTTGGAGAGCATTTGATAAAGTTGTTGGTGATTATTGGATTGATACATGGCACCTAACCTCATCTAGTGCATTAGTAACGTCTTGGATTTCGTATGATTTTGGTGTTAACCAGAAAGTTATTATCAAAAAGCTTTCTGGTTCAGTTTATATGCCTTCTGACAAAGAAGGTCAAAATATACATACAATCGTATTCGGTACTTCAGGTGATCCTAGGGCTATATACGATAATCGATCAACTACACCCCATGACTATCACGGCTGCGTTCCACTGCTTACTGCAGCGTCGTTTTTTAGTTTTGATAGAATATCACCACAAATTATAAATTCACTATCATCTTTCAGAGGTATTAGAATTGAACATGCATCTAAGAATATTAATAGTAATTTTGGATCAGCTGCAAGCGCTATTCAAGTGTATGGTTATTTTCTACCTACAGCAACACCTGTACCAACACCAACCCCGACACCGGTAAGAACACTTAACGGTACTAATAATATAGCTGCAGATGTTAATGCGTATGGCCATATATACGCTTCATCTCAGATGGCTGGGTTAAGCGCATTTCATGCATTTGATAATACCACTACTATGTGGAATGCATTTACGAAAGCTCCATCTGCCTGGATAACATTTGAGATGAAACCAAATCAATATGCAGCAGTTGATCGGTTTACAGGTCGATTCTATTTTACTGGAGGACTTAGTGGTAATTATGTTACACTCCTTCAAGGAACTGCTACATATCCAAGCAGTGGTTTAAGTGTACCGTGGACTACTATATACAGTTCAACAAGCAGCTTGTATTATATTGACCCTGCTCGTTTACCAGTGCCATGGACTAGCGCATACAACTCATTCCGTTGGTTGCTTTCATCGACAGCTTCGCTGTCTAGTGTTACCGTAGTGGGTAAGTACTTGGCACTGTATGGTACATACCAATATCCAACCCCAACTCCAACCCCACCTATACCGACTCCAGTACCTACACCAACTGACGTATCATTGATTGGTATGCATATCTCACCTGTTTATGCGCAGGGTCATGATTACGCATCTGGTAATGTGAGCACAGCAAACAACGCATTTAGTATAGATCAATCATCTCAATGGACAACCACTACAACTGCTAACACTGCATGGGTTATACATGAATTTAAAGATGGTATTATACAGGAGATAGATCGGTTTTATAATGTGTTAACGTTTACACCATTTCAATATGGTGAGAGCTTCGTGTCTCTAATACAAGGTACAGCAACATATCCAAGCAGTGGTATAAGCGTACCATGGACAACTCTGTATAGCTGTCAACCAGGTGATTACGATGTTGGTTATATTAGAGTTCCTAGAGTATCTGCATATTCGTCCTTTAGATGGTTGTTGTCGTCAACTGGTTCACTAGCTGGCCGCACTGTAGTTGGTAGCCATTTACAGGTGGCTCGCAGCTCTACATAGACTATACCACGTAATAAATACTAATAAATGCATCAACAGCTATATTCAACAGAGATTTTTGAGAAGTTGACACCTATTTACCCGTACGATTCTGCGGCAGATTTACAAGGCCGTGGGTTTTACAGCGATGAGCAGGTGAATTTTAACTTTAGTCAGCTCCTGTCTGGTGTTGCAGACTGCAAGGTAAACAACTTCTCTAATCTGTTCTTGACAAAGAAAAAGAAGCTTAGTGATTTCTTTACAATAACACCACTCGAGCATACACCGAATTCATTTTCAACTTTCTTTTCGTTTGATGCTATTGAAGGTACATCGCAAGAGTCTTTCTATTGGGGTGTAGACGAAAGTAACGATACAGGTCAAACAAGCATACGCACCTTCATTGAGAAGACACCAACCCCACAAAATCGTAACTTCTTTGATATATCGTTTATAGATAACATGCTCTGTAAAATTTCACATGAGCACGCTGGTATTTTAAGATATCTTACTCTTGATTATACCTTCAATCTCAGCTTTGCAGTTGATGCTGGATTAGATGCACTAGGTGTAGGAAGCCCTCAAATTTTTTATTACTTCTATGACAAAGAGACAGATCTAATGATCTTGTATAAGAAGATTTTTGATTTTCCGTATTACGCAACATACAACCCGTTTACTCGTAGAATAGCTCTAAGGCAACCACCAACGGGATCTAATCACCCATATAATCTTAATGGTGTAATGAGATTGAGACCTCATAGTGCACCTACTTCATCATACAAGCTAGATGATATAAGAGCTTCATATACAAAAGATTTTAACGTTGAATTAAATACAGCTGACGCAACAGTAGCTAGTAACAACTTTCTAGTTAACACAGAATACCATGATATAACAGATGGTCACTTTAATGTCAACATACTATCTCTTAAGAATGAGTTAACACCACAGAATAATAACGTACAACCTAGCGAGTACTTTACATCTGATAAATACGTTTCAAGAGAATATAATCGCATATTCACTGGTGCTCCACAGTTGTTAGGTGATGATAATATATCTTTAAGCTACACCGGTAAGACTAACATGCTAACGTTTAAAGCTGATGCAATAACGTATTTTCATGTACCCGGCAACATTTATCCATATAAACAGCTCAATGTAAATGATACTGACATAGCTAGATGTGGAGCAGTTGCAAGCGATCACCCAGTTAAGTCAGATAAGATCTTTAAGAGAAGAGGTGCATATAAGTATACATCACCGTTCGGTCAGTCTACAGATGAAGCTAATGGTGTATTCTTGTGTTCTTGGTTGTCCGCTGGTGTTGACTGTAAAACGCAACCTCTTTGGGTAGATAGGTATTATAACCCGATGGCGACGACATTCCTCGAAGCTCTAACTAGTACTAATATCAACACCTACATAACCAATTTTTCTACAATTGTAGGGACTGTTTGTGCAAATACCGCGTTTTTTGATAAACCTAGTGATTTGTATTTTGAACCTGGTGTATATTATGCTTACCATCACATTGGTACCAATGACATACAGACGTATCTCAAAACTTTAGCACCATCTGTGATTCAAAGTGGGTTAGTTAACTACTATGTTAACAATACTCAGATGTATGACAGAGTTGAAGAAGTTGGTGAGTTTTCTTTTGATGGTCAACAATACTCGACAACAGTGTCTCTTTCTTCTATTATACATAACAACCGGTTCACTATATCAGTTGACCTAAGTGTACCAAAATGGACTACTCCGTTCGCTAATCAGTTCATAGGTAACTTTATTAAGGATGGTATAGGACTATTCAGTGCTACTGACATAACACCATTTTTGTGCTTTTTCAACTTAAACAATCTCTACATCTATAACACTGACGGTGTGTTGTTAGACACAGTTGAGTTTGAGAGTAATATTGCATCGTTATCACGTGAGAGAAATGTCTCAGACTATTATGTTACATTGGATACCGGAAACGTATACCGTTTAACAACAAAGAATACTGTAATAGGTGAAATTATACCACCAACACCAGTAGGCATTATTGATAGCTATCATACAGATAATACAATAACAATGTTAGTTAGCACTGTATCTGGTAGAAGTGTATTAGATTATACTCTTGATACAAGTAGCGTTACAACACAGACAGCAACTACGTTAAGTGGTGTAGCCTTATCTGCGTGTTATACTACAGCTAAAATAAACGATAATATATTTTGTTTACCTAGCTCTAAGCTGCATGTAATAGGATCTGATATCTATCACATGGATAACGATATTGAGATTAGAAAATGGGACACGGTCAATAATATTGATTATCCATTCTTCCAGACAAGTGTACCAATAAGAGATTTCAATATTGATAGGTTTGATAATTTTTGGATCGCAACAGATTCAACTCTCTATGCATATACTAGCGCTCGTCAGGAGATATGCAATGTATTGATTAATACCAATGGTAAAGTACCCGTTGATGTAGACTTTATAAATGAAGTCACTGCAGCAGGTCAACAGAACTATGCTATAGTTACCACACAAAGCATTACACCAGGTGACACATCGATAACAGTATTCAGATACCTTGATACAGGTATATTTCACAGTTCCTTTACAACTGATAATCTATTCCCACATCTAATGGCAATGCAGAATACAAGTAATGGGGATTACGTTCGTAGACATTCATCTGGTTACTCTAGTGATATAACTGCTAAGATTGTAGTTAATAACATAATAAACACTAATCGTGAGGAATTTACCCTTACGATACCTACTAGTAGTATGGGTACTGGCTACCACAATCTGGTAGTTCGGTTTGACGCGTTGCGTGGAGACTTCGCTTGTTTTGTTGACGGTCTGAAGATGGATGATATACAATTCGTACCAGGTCAATATACATTCTCTAAGACATTAGATAGGCCAATAGTAATCGGTGCTACTCCTTTCTATAATTCTACATTGCCACAATATTTAAAGCAAAAAAATCATTACATGGTAGGTTGCAAACTTAAAAACTTTTGCATATATGATGACGCTTTGAATGATTCCGATATTGTTGCTATTGCTAACAGCTCTAAGACCATACCAAGTATTGTATATAATATGCCAGCTGGTATACGGTCATTTGTTGATGAAATTGAACGTTTCTTTAAGCTGGATGTACCTATTAATAAAGCTGCTCATTCAGCTGTATGTATAAATGTAGGTAACATACCTGAAGAGTTACAAAAATTGTTAACAGCTCGAATTTCTGCGAAGCTACAAAACGTATTACCAGTTAATACAACGGCATCTATAAAATGGGTACAAACAGCTGAGCCATATAGCGATGGTTCAACCTAATAAGTATATGAAACGATCAACCTTAACATAAAATACAATGCCAACACCGCCTAATCGATTTGATTCAAATAGACGACTTATTAGTACGCAAAGTGCATCTGCAAAGGTGTTCTCACGTAAGAATATGTCTATTAAGGGGTTTTCGAATACGGCTGTTGGACATAATTTAACACCTTACCCGACACCGGGACCATCACCGTCACCTACACCCACACCAACGGAGACACCCACTCCTACACCAGCGTCTAATTGCAATATAGTGACGAAAGCGGGTGATAATATAGTGACAAAAACCTCCGACCAAATTGTTATAGCTAACTGTATATAATATGAATCAAATAGAAACAATCTTTGATCAGTCTGGAATGCTACATGACAGGTTTATTAGCGAATCTTTCGAATTGCCGTATTCGTATGAAACTATTCAAATCCAACCAAACGAGCTGATATCATTTAGAGTTGTAAACGATGCAGTAGAGAAGTTGTATCATAATTTTCTCTACTTGTATGGTATAACGAGGGTAAGTTCAAATATCATACCCGATTCTCTGAATTACGTAGCTGGTGTTTCAGGTACATCGTTTGAGTGGTATCTTCCGACTACGTCTCAATCTGTTTACCAACCGCTATCAACTATTGGTATGGAACAGTATGATATCGTAAACAATGTACATGCAGTTTATAGTTCTGTTTACAATGGGTATCTTCTCTTCAGTGCGTCAGAGACGCACATTACTGTTACGCAAACAGATGGTACATCAGCTATCAATACATTACTCAGTACGTTTAATGCGAATATAGACTCAGATCTAACGTTCAAGACAATAACAGATATCAAGGTCCATGGTAACTTCCTTTATGTGATTGATGCGTTTTACAATAACCTGTACAGGTACAACATAACTGGATTATTGACAGATGATATATTTCCGAATACACTTATTCTCGATAAGGTAATTGGAGGTTCAGGTTCTTTCCAAGATAGATATGCGTTTAATAATCCAACATCGATGTGCATATACAACAACAATATATACATTCTCGATTCTGGTAACTACACGGTTAAGCAGTATGATGCTAGCTTGAATTTTGTTAATGCCTACCAATTGAAGCATACACTTGTTAATACATCACCAAAGCGTATCATCTCTAATGAAGTCACTGGTGAATTTATAATCGTTACAGGTACATGCCACATAATAAAGCTGACATCTGATTTTAAAGTTATCGAAGCAACACTCATTGCTAAGAATATACCTGACTATGCAAGTATACGAAACGTATTTACATCTAAAGCGTTTGTCAACTTTTATTATATTGTTACATCGGAAAATGTATATAAGTTGTATTTGAGTAAACCTTCTCATATTGTAGGCAAATTTACTCTATACAGGCTTGGTTATAGCCAAGATAGTATACTCTGCGTAGATAGCGCTGCAGTACCAAATACAACTGACGATGCAGTGTTTGCATTTACATCTAAGAATGGTGTAACTAATATTCTCAATTTAACCGAGACTGAGAATCTTATAAGCGTCCTATCCTACGACGATTTTCCGGTGTACGAATTGCAAGAGATTAAAACCTCAGGTGGTGAATATGTTCAACCATGGGTGTTTTCAAAGGCTGTGATTAAACTGCTGCTCAATCACCTGCGATTAAAAGACAAGATCAGAGGTCGCTTTACAGGTGTATATGATGTAAATCAGGTACCATTATTTGCTGGTACTCTATACTTTTTATTAGACGATCTTGACTTGACAGCGTATCAGATTACACCCGACCACATTATCGGAAATAATGAGGTGCTTACATCTGCTGCGATAAACAGAGGATTAAAGAAAATCTATGATATACAAGCATCTATCATAGGAAAGAGTAACGTTATAATACAAGATTCAAGTTACTTTCAGAACCAACCCGTAATCTTGAGATAAATAATTCAAATGGCTCAAAATCTTGTAAAATTTCTTATTCGGAGAGGCACTGACGCTGATCGCAAGACAATTATTTTGTCTGACGGTGAGCTGGGTATAACGACTGATAATGCCTCACGTAGACTATTTGTAGGTGATGGTGAACGAGCTGGTGGATGGCCAGTAGGTACCAAGTTCTATATAGCTGGTAGCTTTAGCGATGTTAACCCCATACAATTCGTGCAACCTGGTGACTTGGTATATGTAATCGGGTTAAGCGGTTTATATGCACTATCTGGAAGCGATAATTCGTCTTCTGATAACTATTTGAAAATCACATAATTATGTCAGTTAATATTAACAGCAATACTGTAATTCGTTTGATAGTTCGTAGAGGTACAGACCTCGAGCGACAATATGCTACACTTGACACAGGTGAACTAGCATACGCTATAGATACTAAGCGATTGTTTATTGGTAACGGCACTGTTGGTGATAGCACTGTTGCTGGTAATAAGCTTATCGGTGTTGTAACTTACCTTTCTGAGGTATCACAAGCTCAACCAGGTGATACTGTATTTGAAACATCTACTCAAAAGCTGTGGGCATTACAAGATCCGGCAAGCTTAGGCTGGATAACAGTAGGCACCAATATTATATTTGATGACCTCCCCGGTACAGGTTTAAGTTACTTCACAGAGTCATCTGCATCAGGTAACGTACAGCAGAGTGTAAACAAGCTTGAACTAGACTCAGCTTACTGGGCAATGAGCGCCGGTAACGTCTTTATAGGTAACATCTACAATAATTGGACTAGTGTAACACCTGCCAAGCTTGCAGTGGGTGGACCACTCTTTATAAACGGTGAAGCCAATACATCACAGATACAGCTATCTGCTAGCAACTCTTGCAGCGTTAATTTCCGTAATGTAGGTGGTACAGGTTACACTACATTTTCTACTCAATCAGCTTTCAGGTTTACAACTACAACAAGCACAGGTACGAGCGCTAATCCCGGGTTCGTGTTCACTGGTGGTAAAACCAATGGAGCTGTATTAGTAGAAGGTAACTTGTATGTTAAAGGTGCTGCTACTTTCTTAAGCGGTTACAATGCAATAAGCACAACTGCGATGTCACTAACATCGCTTAATATTGATACAACAGGTCACCCTGCTCTTACAGCCCTCGTCTTGTACAATGGAGATCCAAGCCCAGTTACATTGATTGACGTGAGTGGTATTAATGGACCTATACTAACAGTTAATACACAGCCATGGTTTGGAGTCAACACAAACAACTTCAAGGGGCTGAGTGCATATAACATAGCTCTTAGCGGTAGAACAATTCTTACTAATGGTTGTACAGTTGTAGGTGATATAAGTGCAACTGGTGACGTAGTTGCGTACTATTCATCTGATAGTAGACTTAAAGATAATATTGTACCTATTACAAGTGCTCTTGATAAGCTAATGAGTTTACGTGGTGTAGAGTTTGACTGGAATTCGAAGAGCATCTATAATGGACATGATATTGGTGTCATAGCTCAAGAAGTTGAGAAGGTTATACCATCTGCTGTAGCGGATAGACAGAATGGGTATAAAGGTGTACAGTATGAAAAAATCATACCACTCATTATTGAGGCAATACGAGAATTAAATGATAAAAAATAATGTCAACAGTTTTACCTTTTACCGATCTAAGTTTTGTAGATATTGACACGCTCTATGGAGCGGGTATAAGTAACACCTCCTTCTTAGTTAAAGGGTATACAGAGACATACACAACATATCATACAAAACACGATGGTTTCATCTCAATGGTATTCGCCGAGGTACCACATGGTGCTAATATGTTCTCTGTTAGTGCCTACAACACAGCTAAACCTGCGCAGAAGACAATAACAGTTTTTACATCTGGTGGTATCGTTTTAGGTACCGAGTATAAGATTGCGACAGGTTTAACAGCACCTTATACCTATAATGTAGTTGTTAATTGCCCGAGTTTATCGTCAACTGAAACGTTTACGTTATCAACCTCTTATCTAAAAACTACGACGGCACCATATGTACAGACAATTAAGACTGGGTTTAATACATTTAGTATTGATGGTTGGTCAGAGGCTTATACGAAGTATCATACAGCTAAGAATGGTAAGATTACATTAACATTTAAAACAATACCGTTAAGTTCTGGTACATTCTCAGTTAGTGCAATTAATGCGACCAATAGTGCGAAGCGATCAACAACTACGTTTACTGCATCAGCTGTAACTCTTAACAACCCATACACTCTAGTCAGTGGTTTATCAGCTCCGTACACTTACAACGTGATTGTTGTTAATAATGGGTTGCATAAATCCGAGCAATTTACAATACCTGTAGTGTATGATAAAGTAACTACATCATATAACCAGGTAACAAAGCTTGGATTCTCCAAGCAAGTGAATACAACAACTCTACCTCTTTCGAACATAAAGTTGAGTTATTATGGTGGACAAGATCTAGATATTGGTGATGATCCAACAGGTCCAATAAAGTTTTCTACTTTTCTAGGCGCGGTTAATTACGATCCTTTAGTATATGCAGTGTATACACCATCCCAGTCTACCACTGTATCAGCTACTCCAGTTATATTTAAAGATAAGAGAACTGGCAACTATTTAGTAACACCTGTAGCACCACTCTATCTCAGCAATTTACCTGGTTTTATAGTTGAGACTAAATTATCACCTGATATTGGTGGTAACTTTATAATGCTGGATGCACCTATTAGTATTACAATGGACAACGCACCAACTCGAGTGACATTATATATTGGTGTATCAGGTGACCGTAAAAGGGTAACAAACAGCGGTACAGTTATACCAAGCACTCTAATGGAAGCTGTGTCAAGCGTAGTCGCACCTAGGGTGATCAGTAGTAATCAGGCTACCATAGACAATTTAACTAAATCATTTTCGTATTTTTTATTACCAAGTAAGAATGGCAAAGGCGCAATTGTTGAGGTGCTGGGTCGTAAATCCGGCCGCATTACGACATTAGTAGATACTGTTAATCTGAGCGAGGCTGATATTGCTAAACTTACACCACTCTCAGCAAAGAAGAGTGCTGCTAAGAGACAAGAGGAGCTTGCTCTTTTAGTCGCGCCTCAATTGCTAACAGATAAGAAGCTTAAGGCTGGTACACAAACTAAGATATTGGATCCATATCTAGTATCCAATACAGTTACATCGATTTTATCAACCTACAGTGTATCGCAGTTACAAGCTTTAAGTACTGAGCAGTTATCTGTAATTCTACAGGATGCTGGTGCAGCTAGCACATATACTGCTGCAGGTTTAGTGGGTGTATTACAAACGTTTACTGTTACAGGGTCTGCTACTACATACGAAGCACCCCTTGTAACAGTAGTCTCAGATAGTACATCAAATACTCACCATACTTGGAATTTTAAGCTACAAGATTTTGGTATATCTTTAGGTCAAACGATTGTATTCTATATCGGGTCAACCTTTAACCACTTTAACTTAAATATTTCAGGGCCCAAGTATATAACTAATTCCTTGTGGGGTAATTTCAAAACTACCTTATCTGCAGTAAACGTACCTAAGCTGGACTTTGACTTGTAATTGTTTCTGGAGTTTCAATATTCATACGCTATACTTTTAGTATGATACATTTTGACCCAGTAAAGCACGTTTACACAAACACTCTAACCAACGAGAAGTATATCTCAGTATCGACTATATTAGGTAAATTTAAATCAGAGTTTGATAAGGAAAATATATCAAGATTTGTCGCTCAGAAGCGCGGTGTAACTCAAGCAGAGATTTTAGCAGAGTGGGAGAAGACTAATAACGATTCAAAAGTAATTGGTACCAAGATACATGCAATTCTAGAAGAGTATGCTAAAAACGGTATGGTTGAACCTGAAAATGAAAAACTCGTTAATGAGTTTAAGAAGATGGGTAACTACACTAAGAAAGCTGGTACGTTGCATGAACAGCTCGTTTACAATCACCAGTATAAGATTGCAGGTACTGCAGATATTATACACCCAGATGGAAAATATTTCGATGTCTTTGATATTAAAACAAACAAGAAATTTAACTTCTTCTCTGGGTATGATAAGATGTTGAAACCTCCGTTGGACCATTTCACAGACTGTGAATATAACAATTATAGTATGCAGCTTTCACTATATGCATATTTGTATCATCTGATGACAGGTAGAATTGTAAGACAGTTAGGTGTCTTTTACTATGACAAGATTGCAGAGACATTTCAACGCTATCCAGTTGCATACTTGAAAAACGATGTAATTAATCTTTTGAATGCACGGTAGAGAACGAAAAAATTGGCCGGAGACCGCGATGAAGCTAGCTCTTGATATAGCTGATTGTCGTAGCGAAGATCCCTGGATACAGGTCGGTGCTGCTGCTATCAAGTTTGATAAGGGTATAGTAGTTGGGTATAATGGACCACCAACCGGTGTTGATATTGACTGGTCGAATAGGGATGAGCGTAGACCATTTGTTCTGCACGCCGAGGAGAATGTATTGAGTAATGTAAAGCGTGGTGAAGTAGAAATATTAGCGGTTACACACTTACCATGTAATAAGTGTATGAGCACCATTGCTCAAAAAGGTATCAGAGTAGTTTACTATCATGATTTTTTAGAAAATTACGATAAAGAATTAACATTCAAGATGGCTGATAAGTTTCAGATTAAATTAATACAACTATGACACTAGAAGAAATAATTTTATCGAATAGCACAGCTCCTATAAGCAAGCTGATGACTCCAGCGACAAAAGCGTTCAACGCACCAACAACCGGTATTACTGTGCAGGCACCTGCAGCGGTACCTGTTATACGAGATTGTGCGATGATGACAATGAAATATCTCCCACACCATGTTTTTGGCTTGTATGCCAATCCATTTGGTAGTCTTAAAGGTACCTTGACAGTAGACATTATAAAGGATTTTGTTGAGAGATCTAAGAATACTATCGAAACTTATCAACTACTTCGATTAATCATAGACAAAGGACCCGCTGTTATATCTCAATCTTCGACAATTGTACCAGTAGACTCATCTGACCCGTATGGTGAATACGGTACTACTGTTAACGTTGAGCAAACATACCACGATGATGTGTATACCCTGTCGAAACTCTTTGGAGTTATCTAAATACAAGTATGAGCGATGAATTCAATGTATTTAGTCTAGTCTTCGAAAAGCACCTTAAAGATTGCAAGTGTGTAGAAGAAGACAAAAAGTTTATAAAAGCACGCGCGACTGGTGCTGAAAAGATTCAAAAAGCTGCTGCAGCAAAAGGTGGTTATGCTCAGCTCACCGCTATCCATTTTAAAGCTAAAGAGATACCGTATAAGCAATCTCTAAAACACGTTGAAGATACGAAGTTTGTCGAAAAGAAGGCTGATGAATGTATTCGTAAGCTCGCAGGTTGGAAGAAAATGTCTCAGAAAGAGTTCCAGCAGGTAATGGGTCAGCTAGAAGTTTACGGTGAAGTTTTTATCGATGCGAAATAGACTTTAGCTCTTTAGCATACCGTTTGAAAGCCTCAGCGTTTGCTTCCATCCTCTTCTTTACACCCTGCCATTTACCACTTGTATAATTAGTATGGTTCAAATACTCTGCTGGTACTTTGCTCCATTGACCTGCATTCATGAGTGCAATAGTCTTAGGGCCTAGATCACCACGATATAGTGCATTAATTATGCCAGTCTTAACATAGATCGGTAAAGCGGTGTAGTTCGTAATTTTTGTACCTGCAAATGCTTCTTTCTTAACTATATCTCTCTTCAAGAGCAACAGAGCGTCTGTATCACTGAGACCTTTACTGAAATTTTCACCTGGTAGTATTTTATGACCGTAAGCTATTGTATCACTACCTTTTTCTTTGCTTTCATGTGCATACCATCGGCCTCTTGACTTATCCCAGCCACCCTCTGGATCAGCTTTACTATTCTCGTATTTTTTAATTGTATCTGCAATAGAATTAGTTGATGTATTATCAACTGGCTTTGCTGCAATTGTGCTGACAGGTGTATGCTTCACAGGAGCTGCTACAGTATGCTTAACAGCAGCAGTTTGCTTAACAGGTGTAGATTGTTTATGTTGGTTATGATTATAGTGCATACCACCAAGCGCTAATGCACCAGCTAAACCTGCAGTGCCTAGAGCTTTTGACAAAACACCCTCTGTTTGCATATCGCCTGTATAATATGTTTTAAATCGTACCATTGCAACAGTATTTATTCGACGACTTGCACAATGCTAATGACAAAGTAAATATGCTTATGACGTATATCATAAGCTTTATGGCAGCTATTATTCTAGTAGCTGGTGGTACTGCATATTGGCAGTATAAGGTTAACACTAGATTACATGAGCAGGTAGCTACTCTTCAGATAGAAAACAAATTACAGAAGGAAACAATCACGCAGGTATCTAACAATTACAACGAGACAGTTAAGCGTATTGATTTTATTCAACAACAAAGCGATATAATCAATAGTAATGCTCAAGCTAAAGTCGAAGTATTCAATAAACACAATCTTGCTCTACTCGCTGAGAAGAAGGCAGGTCTAATTGAGATTAGAGTTAATAGCGGGTCTCAAAAAGCACTGGATGCACTCGAAAATTTAACTGATCCCCAATGGAAACCATGAAAACATCAATTTTATACACATTGCTAATAGCCGTTGCACTTTTATCTGGATGCGCAACGGAGAATATCGTCACCTCGCAATCTATTAGACCGTACATACCTTCGCTACCACCACGTGTTAAGATGGAAACGGTAGAATGGAAGATTATTAACGTTGAATCTAATGCATATTTTGCGTTAGATGCAAACAACTATAAGGCTCTATCAAAGAATATTGCTGAAACTACTGCATATCTAGCGAAGGTTAGGACTATTGTATACTCTCTCCAGTCATCGAATGTAATTACAACAGTACCTCAGAAGAAATCATTTCTTTCTAAGCTTTTTTGATTTACATAAACAGTGTTGAACACATTCGCATGTATCACAGCACTTGTCGTTGTGTAGAAGTATATCAGGCCTGACGCAGGTTCCACCGTGAGGTATTTGACAACCGTTTGGACCACCAGTAAATTCTCTCACCCATGCTTCAAAGGATTCAGGCTGAACTGTTTTAGCGTAAATAGGTGGTTCAGTTACAGCTTTTGCTTTTTTCATTAACGCATTATAATATCGGAAATATATTAATGCAACTATTAACGTTCTATTGCAGTTCGTAAAGCAAATGAAGCGCGTTCAGGTGTAAATCTATCCTTTAACCGTATAACAGTATTAATAGCTCCCATAAACGCTCTTAGTTGGCATTGAATCTTAGCTTCATCAAAACCTTTAGGTGCACCAACTTTACCGATTTTTGCTTGTATGCTTTTATGGTGTAGGTAAGCCTCAGCTGGTAGGACTATTTTGTCTTTATACTCCATGAAGAATGGTGGTAAGAGCAGCTTAACTATAGCGTACTTGTACCAATCTGCTTGTACCCAGGTATCATACTCTTCAGTATTCATACCTGATATGTCGGGTATACCTACAGTATCGACAAAAGTCTGTAGCAGCTCATTATCATAAAAAATGAAATTAACACCCTGTATATTCGAGGTTATTGTACCCCATGCAGTCATGAGATACATCAGCTTGAAACGGAGATCATCAAATTCTATTCTTTTACCCTGCTCTATGTTGTATAGTGTATTTGCTCTACCAGATGAGAGTAGGCTGCTTGCAAGCATTCGACCCTTAGTGCTTTTGAGTGTGATATCAGTATAGAACAAGAACGCTTTTTTAAAGTCATCAATATCTGTAGGTTTAAATCCACCTGTTGAAGTAAATTCACCGAAATCTATACCTGGTATGATATCTTGCATACCTGAATCAGTAACAGAAGGTAATGCACGCTCTTGTTGATCACCAGAAATACCTACTGCGTGTCTAGTATATTTTACCCAATCTGGGCACCCGGGATACATAACTGCGTAACCAAAAGTTACGTTCTTCTTCGCTGTATCAGAACGTACGTGTAGATAAAGTGCCGTATCGTTTTCATATTCACCCATTGCAAATATTTCCCAAATAAAATTAGAGCCACCGTGACTTTGAGGCATTTTCTTATACCCTTTACCCTCTAAATATTTGCATATCGTGTCAAATATTGTGTGTAAGCTCGTTAAAGGTCTAACAGTGTCAGCGCCTAATAGTACAAAACGCTTTCTTATTTGAGCTGGTGTTGTTTCGGGTACATGGGGTAATGGTGCATGTGTCCCGGGGTCAGTCAGTTTCGGTGGTACAGTGTATATTACAGGTGCGTATGGTGATGTTGTATTTCTAGGTTCTACCTTTGCAAACCCAACTAAGATGCCAGTAGCTGTCAGGAGGTGTTTGTTCCATACCGAACCCTGTACGAGTTTACCATGGAGATGGCTATACCGAGCAAGAGTATTACCACCACCTACAGTAGGTGGTTTTTGAGTAAATGATGGGTTATTAGCTACAAAAGCTTTCATAACCCTTGTTGAAAAGGCTTCTTTAGCTAGCTCCTGTATCTCTTGCTCTGCGCTGTCAAACGGTGAAGTCGCCATATAAACAAATACTTAATCAGACTTAGGAGGAGGCTGTGCTTGATTATTTCGCTCTTCATCTAGCTCTCGTAACCATTTAGGCTTATAAGCACTTGGCATAGACTCGTCATAATTATCTCTGAACTTTTTAAGATCACGACCTTTTTCAGGTCCTTTTCCTTTTCCATATGTTTTCATCATAAAATTGCTGTCCAATTATTATCACTGTGTAATTCGATTTTTTCAACGTTTAAAAATTTTAACAATTTTTCACGTTCTTCAGGTATAATATCTTGTGGTATATTCTGGTATCTATCTCGTGCTGCAAGCTTTCTGCTTGAACATCCACAGCCCTTGCTGTTATTGACAGCATTTATAAAGAATTGCACAGTGTGGCAATCTTTACAGTCGAAAGATCCAAGCGCATTATAAAACTCTTCGTAGTTATTAAAGATCAACATGGCTTAATTTGCTGTATATAAACAGGCTTAAAATGTAAACAGCTGGCATTAGAGATAGGGTGCTATAACAACTAGCAATGCTAATCCAGAAGCCTAGACATTTCGGACAGATTATCAGCCGAATGAAGAAATTACTATACTTACTAGCGACAAAATCTAAAAAGTTTGACTTGAAGGACCATTTGTTTTTGTATTCTTTGATTACGTTGAGAGGTAGCCACTGAAAATATTCATAGAATGCCTCGGTTTTAAACCATATGAATAGACAAGTAGATACCAAACACGATCTCAATATGATTTCTAATATGCAACCCATGTAAATAGTTATGGTTTTTGCATGAATAATCAATAAATAATTTCGTGAAATTCGACCAATTAGCTCTCTTTGTAGAGAATCCACAATTCAGCGAGGCCGCCCCTCGAATATTCGATTTACCTTTTGACTGGAAGGGATCGGTTGAAGCAGCGTTCTACACGGTGTACTATAGCTATTTTAAGAAGCAAGCGGAAGAGAGCGGTGTATTAGCTTTGTCAGGTGATTTTGGATTTATACCGCCAGTTGTTCGACCAACTGTTGAGAAATACGTCAAGAACGAGATAAAGTACACTACCGCAATGATGGAGAAGAGAAAACCAACACCAGCGGATAAAGATCGCATTACGAAAGCTAAGATAGCTGTTAGAAAAAGATGTGCAGAGCTAGGAGATATCCTACAGGAAATTCCTACTGTTTATGTAGGCTACAATCCCAAAACAGGTAAAGGTTGCCCAACGTTTGGTATTTCTCCAAATACTAACCTTCTAGTAAACCTCGGTTATGCATCTCTGCTAACTGATGAACAGTTGATAGGTGTATTAGCACATGAAGCATTACACGTCTTCCTGCGTCACTGGGACCGCTTGAAAGGGCGAACACCTTTTAGACTTGCCAATTATGCAACAGATGCGTATATTAACAGTGATTTAACGGATTCAAATTTTCATTTACCTGAAGGTGGTATACAAGCCGCCGGTGGTCGGTTTAACCTGCAGGTATTGTATGTTGATGTTGATGTACCGGATATATCAATTGCTCAACCGCAACTAGTTAATCTTAGATTTGACCTTAAAGGCCGCAACTGGGAATCGGTGTTTGAGGAATTGAAGGAGAAATTAAACGTAAAAGCATTAAAGGATATAAAAGTTTTTGAGTATGGTGATGTTGTATTCGACACAAGTAGAAATACTTTTGGGGTTGTTGAAGACGTCTATAAAGACTACAGTAATGAGAATAACGTAACATACACAGTTCGAGAGATTACCGAAGAAGAGGCTAAAAAATTATCAAAATTGAAAGCAGAAAGAAAGCAAGGATTAATGTAATATGGCTAAACCATTACCAAAACCAGTAGTACCAGTAGTACCGGTACAGCAACCAATACGAAATAGGTACAACACGCACAGCACCGAGTTTAATAATGCGTTTCTTAAGCCAGTAATTTATAACCCGTGTAGTGGTGGAGGTGGAGGCTCACCTGGTAATACACCACCGGATGAAATAGTTTTCAGACCTCCAACCCCACAGAACCAGCCAGGTGACAAAGATAAGGGTGATAAGGATAAAGGTGGTAAAGATAAGGATAAGAAACCTAAACTGTTTAAACCTGGTGACCGTGTAAAATTTAAAGGTACTGGTAAGTATGGTGTTATCGTTAAAGCAGAAGGTACCATACCCGGTGAGCAAGATCTTGATATTATGCCTGAAGAGGATCTTGTTGTTAGTGAGGCAGTTGTGTCCGGTGTAAAAAGTAGTCAAGTTGTTCTAGCATCATCATCAGGTGATGACGAGGGAGATGGAGAAGATGGAGAAGGTGACGATGATGGAGATGGAGAAGGTGACGATGATGGAGAAGGTGACGATGATGGAGAAGAGGGTCAACCTATGCCCCCCGGTGGTAAAAAAGGAAAAGGAGAAGGAGAAGGCGGCAAAGGAAAAGGAGAAGGAGAAGGTAAAGGTGGTGAAGGAAAAGGAGAAGGAGAAGGTAAAGGTGGTGAAGGAAAAGGAGAGGGTGAAGACGAGGATGAAGACGAGGGTGAAGGAGAAGAAGGAAAAGGAGAAGGAAAAGGAGAGGGTGAAGACGAGGGTGAAGGAGAAGAAGGAAAAGGAGAAGAAGGGGAGTCACCAGCTATTAATCAAATAGGTAAAGATTCAGAGATAACCGATGATGAAAATATCGAATTGCTTGACCCTGAAGATGCTAAGCACTTAAGACATGAACCGTTATCTGATAACGTTATTGATAATATTATAGAGAAGTATAAAGATTCAGAGGAATCTGGTAGAGGTACTGGTTCATCCAGTGCTATCATGAAGACTATATTAAAGTCTCGTAATAACGCTGACTGGAGAGAGATCCTACGCGATTTCCTCAAGAAAGGTGTACCAACGGTATCTCGCTCACGTTCAATAAGACGCCCTTCAAGATCAGGCTCTGTAAGAGGTCAGTATTTACCCGGCAGAGCTCCTAAATCTGGTGGCCCACCACAGAGAACTGTTGTCGTAGCGATTGACACATCAGGTTCTGTATTTGACGAGAAGTTTCAGAAAGTGTTCTTCGCTGAGGTGTTTGACATCGTAGAGAAAATGAACATGAACGTTCTTTTAATTCCATGGGATTACACAGTATTTGCAGATAGAGTTATGTACATAACTCCAAATACAGTAGATCAAAAAATAGACGAGTTGAATGCTGCTGGTTTACCTGGTGGTGGTGGTACCAATATGAGTTCTGTAGCACAGTATATACAAGCTGAGCAACCTGAAATCATACCTAAGCTAGCAGGTGTCATTTATATTACCGACTTGGAAGTAGAGTCTAATGTAGACGTCTTACCAGATGCTCCGATAGCGATCTTTGGACCTATGTCACTGTTTAATAGGCGCAGAGGTGCAGAGTTCACAAATTTTGGTGCGTCTGTTACAACTTATGATGACGGCACCGGCGGAGGCTCGTGATTTAAACATAAATAATAATATCGAAATGAAAAAACTCGACCAAAAACTAGTAGAAAAATTTCTTCTTGGAGAAGCAAGCAAATATGGTAGTGCTGAAGAGGCTCCGCCGCCTATTTCACCTTTTGACGCGTATACAGGTGAAGACCCGACAGATTTCGAGCAAGCTACTCTAGACAGATCAAAGGGTGATAAAGTAGAAGAAGTCAAAACTGGTTCTATTAAGCTATCCTACAAGACGGTTGAACAAGCACTTTGGAACGCTTTTGAAACAAGCGAAGATAAACCTGAAAAGAATACAATGCTCATCTGGGGGTTACCTGGTATTGGTAAGAGTGAAATATTAAAACAGTTCGGTAAGAAGGTTAAACGCAAACATTTCAATGATCGTAACACTATTAGCGCAACGATAAAAGGAAAGGTTCAAGCTATAGAAGGAGATGAGAAATCTAAAGATGTTATCATCTTTAACAATTTACCAACATGGGCAGAGAAAGAAACCGTAATGGAAAATCTGAAAGATTACTTTTGGATTTTTGACGTTAGATCAGCTTCCATGCTTGTAGAGAATATTACTGGTCTACCAATGGTTGGTAATAAAAAAGAATACGAAGTAAACACTACACCTATTTGGGTGCACATGGTGACTAATCCTGATGCTGCAGGTATTCTACTGCTAGATGAAATCAATCAAGCAAACCCTGATGTTTGTAAGATCATGTATCAGATTCTTTGGGACAGAGTAATCGGTGAACATCCGATGAGTCCAAACGTATTTGTATGTGGTGCAGGTAACTTAGGTGATATGTTCGAGGAGCTTACAACTGATATGACACCCGCTGCAACAAACCGTTGTAAGATTGGTACTCTTGTAGCAGATCCTGAGTTGTGGTTCAGATATGCAACCACAATAAATGAGAAGACGGGTAAGACTTATGTCGATCAATTTATCGTAGATTACGTTAAGACGGATCCAAAGAAAACGTTTCTCGTGATGCCTAGAAAATATTCAGGTGGTAAGTTTGGTAAAGGAGCAAATCAGCATGGTTGGCCTAGCCCTCGTAGTATTGTACAATATAGCCAGACGTTTAGAATGATAACTAGTAGATTCAATAACGATCTAGCTTCTGCTACAACAACTGAAGAGAAGAAGAAACTATCAAGCGAGTGGGTAAATGAGGTTATTCGCGAGGCAGGTCTCTTCTGTGGGTACGATTGGGCAACAGGATTGAAAGAGTATTTGCAAAAAACGTCAAAACCGGCGTTTAATCGCGTATCATTATTCAATATCGACTTCTCTCAGCTAAACATGGCAGATGAACTCGCTTGGGAGAAATATATTCTCAATCAACTTATCGTTCTTGGTGATGAAGTTATTGGTGACGGTAACGGTAAAGGTATAATACAGAATTCTTCACCGCCGTCTACATATGAAGATATGTTTGAAAAGGTTCTTAAGAAATCCGCTGAGCTAAGTCTAGAAAAGCTAACAACATTGCTTTGCGATCTCAAAGCAAAAGATGAATCACTGGGAGCAGCTATTATAGCGTCATATACCGCTTTGAATGATACGCATGTAGATGAAGCAATCGCGGCAGCAACCAGAATAGGTATTAATAAAACACCTTAATATGAATCAAAAAAACATGAATACAAAACGTCTTGAGAAGATATCTTTTAAGGATATGGTTCTTTATGTAGAAGACATGGATGCAGCTAAGCCATCTACTACAACTCGTGAAAAATTTAGTCGAATTGGTGAAAAGCTAGCAGACACCTTTGATTTTGACGATAATGTTGGACCTAACCTAAAGAGAATGAAGGCTTTTATCAATAAAGAGTTTGATGCTAGCGGATTCTCTGAGCGATACACGTCTCAATTGAAGAAGTATGTTGATCAGTTCACTGATACACTGTCGTTGATGATGTGGGTGCAGAATCTTGCTCTAACTGAATAACTAGGTGTTAGCACCGTGTAACACGGTATGTATCTTCTTTATACACCTGTCATCTAAAAAGGCTAATGCTATCATTTCACCGTACTTATACGGGTTTGAAGCCTTCAACTTCCGTAGGTAATTACCCAGCTTCTCAATTGGCGTCTTTAAAATAACAGATACCTGTGCAGCTGATACATCTTCATGAAGAATATGAGTGTAAACATCACTTAATTGATTGGATTGGTATTTTACTTTATTTGCCATGTTATACAATTATTTAGATCTTTAGATAAAAAAAGACAGAAAAACAGTTGAACTATATCTTTTTGTCTATACAATATTATTACATTTATGACAACAACTAACACAACGACAGACGAAACGAAACCGACCAAACCCGCTCGCGTTATTACGCCGAAGCTGCAGTGTATCGTTACCGGTAAGGGCCGGTTGACGAACAAGGCGTATCTCGAGTCCAAGGCCAGCCAGGCTGGTGTCTCTACGGACGAGTATTTGAAGAAATACATCAGCCGTGAAGCGCTTCGCTTGCTCCGTCAGGGTAAGACGTTGGTTGAAGTTCGTCAAGAGCTCAACAGTACGTGTACGACCGACATCGCTGAGGCTGAGCTTCAGGCTGCCATCAAGATGAACGGTAAGTGGGGAAAAGCTGAATAATCAGTAATACAAAACAAAAGGGTGCGGTCGTAAAAAATCGCACCCTTTTGTCTTAAATAAAATATCATGGATGGAGATACAATTACTCAAGTTGAAGGTGAAGATATATTGACAGAGCTTCTCTCTAATGTAGCAGAGGATGATGATCATATTGAAGCACTTGCTACCAAGTTCGAGCTATCTGAAGATAATATTAGAGTGTGGTTGGAGAAGGTGCAAGTAAAAGCATCACTCGTCAACCTTTAGAGTCGTTGACTTGCTTAACTAATCGTTGCATCTCAGCAGCTTCATAATATCTACCTGCATTAGCTAATACCACATCAGTTCTTTTAAATTCAGAGACACCATCACATCGTGCTTCAAGAAGAGGTCCAACAGAGTAGTCGACTTTATTGTCGCTTAGGTATTCTAATGCACGTGTACATATCTCGATAGCGTCTGCAACACCTTTACTATCAACGACTTGTACATCTTTCTTACCTACTTTAACTGTCCATTTTTTTACCATGTGTCCTTTGTTAGTATTTATTATCTAATAATAAAATTCTAGGTGCTTAAAATTATCTTGACTTAAAATTAGCTTTCCTGTATTATACATTTAATGAATATTGAAATAGCACCGACTGAATTTAAGCCCGCAAAGGATGTTGTAATTCCAGGAGTATTCTATAAACGCATAACTACAGGTATACCTGCTGTAGATAGCTTTCTCTCCGGTGGTTGGCTACCCGGTTCAACTTTTACATTCACTGGTCGAGCTGGTCTAGGTAAATCTACTTTCTTGTTTCAAATGTTAGAAGCGACAACCAAGCAGGGGTATAGTGTATGTGTAGCTGGTTGCGAGGAGAGTATATATCAAATGGCATTTACCTGCAACCGTCTTGGTGTACAAGATGTGATGTTGGGTAATAAAAGCGATGTAGATGAGATTGTTGCTCTTATGCCTCTATTCGATATTCTGATTATAGATTCCTTTCCAGGTCTAACAACGAAGCATGGATTGAATACAAGAGCTCATGAAAAATACTGTTATGAAACGATCGTTAGTAAAGCACAAGAACATGAGTGCACTACAGGGTTTGTATGTCACCTAACTAAACAGGGCATACTAAAAGGTTCTAGCGACCTTCTACATGTAGTAGATGCAAATATGCGCATAGTTGGTCCAGAAGCTGGTGAATCTGATGAATGTAGGCATATTATGTTCGACAAGAATCGCTTTGGTGCCGCAGGTGAATTAACTGGTACTATGACATCTAAGGGATATGTCTTTGATACTGAACCTCTTGTAAATCCGACAATAACTGTACAGAAACATAGCACTCGTAATAAGCTATGGACAGAAGTTCTCAAGATTGAAGGTGAGATTACCCTCCAAAAAGTGATGCCTCTTGTAAACGGTAATGTTGCTGCTGCAATGACATTACTAAGAGAAATGGTTCTCAATGAAATGGTTACAAAAAGCGGTAGAGGTAACACTGCGCAATACGAGCGAATAAGTAATTAGGTGAAGAAGCGTAAAATAACGGGTGTAACACTACAAACCGAGGTAGCTCCATTATGGGTACCTAACGTAAAAGAGCGCAAATTAGGAAAAGAGCAAAACTACGGCCAGTATTGGTGCGGTACGTCACTGATTGAGATTGACCCTCGCCAGAAATCTCAAAGATATCTCAAGACATTAATTCACGAGATGCTTCATATGTACTTCCCAGATCTAAATGAAAAAACTGTAGAGATTATATCAGCACGAATGGCAACAGCAATCTGGAATAAGAATTATAGGAAAATTACTTCATAATTTAGTTGAGCTTTCGTTCAAATGACATTATAAATATCTCATATGAAATTTATCAAGACGCTGCATAAAATGGAAAAGAGTTTGTTGACAGAGATGGCTTACGGCTTCTCTCCTACTGCCGTAAAAATCACCAAAGCTGAACTGATTGATAAAATTAACAAACTTCAAGGTAAAGATATACCGACTAAGTTTACCTCTATTGTAGATGCAACATACAAGAAGAAGAATCCTCTAGGTGTGATTTATAAGGTGTCTCAGGTTGAAGGTTTGCTTAATTCCGATTACGCAACAAAAAAGCAGGAAAAGCTTAACATTGCTAGCCCGGGAGAAATTCATGTTCCTGGTAGAACATACGGTACTCACACCTCGTCATCTATCATAGAGCACGCTGGTAAACATTACGTTCAAGTACTTCCACAATCTTCTGCATCTCAGCGTTTTGTTGTTAAGAGCAATATCGGTACGTTTAGTGAAAAGACAAAAGAAGAGTGTAAGGATTACCTTGCTCCTTCCAGACCTACTGGTGATATGGAGGTCGTCTTGAGGCGTTATGGTATCGGTAGTATTGTAGCTATTGAGCTTGAAGGTGTCAGTTATGAAATCTCTGATGTTGATACTGATCGCCACGCTGCTCTTGATATTGTGAATGCCGGTCTCGGTACACAACATCAAATCCCTCAAACATCTACCCCCGCTGAGTAATCTGTAGTTTCTCCTTGATAGTGCAATAATATTGCACTATCATCCTGTTCAGATGAGAAAAAAATGGACAATGAAGTGGTCAACTCCAAAGCAGATGAAGGTACATCCTGGTGCACCAACAGTAATATATGCACCTTATATACCGTTAACGTATACACCGAAATTGTCGAAGAAAAAACTTGAAAAACAAAACAAATCAACATACAATAAAAACATGACTGACAATAAGCTCGATTTTTGGATCAAAAACAACTACAACGTACTATTCGAAGGTAAACACGGCGTGGGTAAGACCGCGCGCATCATTGATGCATTTGAACGCGCCAAATTGAAGTGGCGCTACTTCTCTGCATCGACTCTCGACCCGTGGGTGGACTTTGTAGGTGTACCTAAAGAAGTCACCGATGCAGACGGTAGTACTTATATCGACCTCATCCGCCCCAAGTGCTTCGCGGATGATGAGATCCAAGCGATCTTCCTGGACGAATATAACCGCAGCCAACCCAAAGTTCGTAATGCGACTATGGAGTTGGTTCAGTTTAAGTCTATCAACGGTCGTAAGTTCAACAATCTCAAGATCATATGGGTTGCTGTTAATCCAGATAGCGATGGTGAAGATGCTGGTGAAGTCCGGTATGATGTTGAAAAGCTTGACCCCGCGCAAAGAGATCGCTTCCATGTTCAAGTGATTGTACCTTACAAACCCGACCTCAGCTTCTTCCGTCGCCGCTTTGAGAGTGGTCTAGGTGAGTCTGCAGTCTCCTGGTGGAATGAACTCGAAGCAAAGGAGAAAGATCTTGTTAGCCCTCGTCGTTTGGAGTACGCTGTTCAGATGTATATCGACGGTGGTGACGTCCGTGATGTGCTTCCACAGAAGATCAACGTGAGTAAACTGATTACTGAGCTCAAGTGTGGTTCATACCGCAAGCGCTTGGATGAAGTTATGAAAACTGACGATATGGAGCAAGCTAAGCTGTTCATCGCTGATGAGAATAACTACAACAGCACCTTCAAGTATATCTGTGAAGACCCGAAGAGGATTAGTATCTTCTTCCCGTTCATACCTGAAGAGAAGCAGGTGATTCTCACTACGAACAACCTTGCTGTTCAAAACTTTGTATTCAATGATTACAATACGTATAAGACTGTGATTGCAGGTGCTTCGACCAATAAGAATGTACAGAAGCGTCTCGCGTCTCACATCCTTGAAATGGCGCGTAATTCACCAATGGATATCAGCAAGTTGACCTTTAAGAATCTTGCTGGAAAAGTGAATAAACCGCGTTCAGCGTATCTTGGTTACACGAGCAACAATGTTACTTCTTTGCTTGCTTCATACGGTGCGTATATCGTGAAAGGTACGACCTATCGTAGACAGCTCTTTGAATCATTGACTGTTACACTGGTTGACAATTACATCAAGAAATCAGTTGGTCTCACTGTATCTGAAGCTGAGAATGTGTCAAACTGCTTGTGCGATATGATTGAGAGTACATCTGATTATACGGCTATGTCTGGTTTCAGTGGGTTTGATAATGTGTTCTCTTACGTTCACAACTGCTTGTTTGAGTACAAGAAGGACAATATCACCCCGCGTCAGTCCAAGAAGGTTAACGAATACATCAAAGCAAATCTTGCTAAATTCATATGATAACTCTCGATGAGTTTTTTAACATAGCGCAAGACCTAGAGTGCTACCACGGTATCTTCTCTAGGCTGTGGCAAATGGGTCGCCCGGTTGTGAATGACAAGATTCCAACTGCTGCGGTTACCTTTGACAAGGAAGGCAATTACTTTGGATTCAACTTTAATCCTAAGTTCTGGGCTAGCCTGGATGATTACAACCGCAAGTTTGTAATCTGTCACGAAGCTTTGCATTTGATACTTTATCATGGTGCTCGTCTCAAAGGTAAACACCCGGAGATTGGTAACATTGCAGCTGATGTTGTGATTAACGAAAGCCTAGTCAAAAACTTCGGGTTTGATCGTAAACGTGTTATGAACCAAGCAGAGCTCTGCTGGTATGACACTGTATTCCCTAACGGTATTGAAAAGGAACGTTCAATGGACTTCTACTACAATGAGTTGATAAAGAATGCTAAGACCGTTAACGTGAGTGAAGGTGGCAAAGGTCAGCCGCAAAGCGGTGGTAAAGGTGAAGGTAAGGGTCAATGCAGAACTGTTGACACTCACGGTGAATTTGAAGGTGGTGAAGCATTTGGTGACTCTGATTCTCAGCAAGAGATTGACGGTAAGGTTGAAGAAGCTTGTGATGCTCTTTCTGATAAGGAAGTCGATAACCTGAAAAAGGCTGTTGAGAAGTCTATTGACGACGAATCAAAAACCACTAAGCAAGCTGGTTCTACTGCTGGTGGAGTCGTTAAAGTAATGGTCAACGTTAAGGTTGTTAAGAAGAGTAAATGGGAGACCGTTATTAAGCGCTGGATGCAGAAGTATATGTATCGCTCTGATAAATCGAAGGATCAATGGGCGCGTATTAACCGTCGTTTCTGCACCGTTCAATCGCTTAGTGCTGGTAAGATCTTTATTCCAACCGAAATGGAGACAGATTCCTTTGCTGACGAAAACAGACGCGTACAGGTGATGTTCTTTTTAGATACATCTGGTAGCTGCGCTCATCTGGCTGATCGCTTTTGGAAAGCTGCATCATCGCTACCTGAAGAGCGGTTTGACATTAGGTTGTTTTGCTTTGATACGCAGATATACGAAACATCTTTTGCTTCTAAGAAGCTCTACGGGTTTGGTGGTACGTCATTTCATATCATTGAAGACTATATTCAACAGGATATGAAGAAGAAGAAAACTGACCGTTACCCGGATGCTATCTTCATTATTACAGATGGTTACGGTGACAATGTATCTCCTGTGAGACCGGAAAGATGGTATTGGTTCCTATCAGAGAACTATCAGCATTGCATCCCACCGAAGAGTAATAAGTTTATGCTGAAGGACTACGAGTAGGTCGACGCTTCTTCTTGAAGAGCTCACGCATATTAGTAGGTTTCTTTACATCCTCTTTGTATTCTACTTTGAGGTTGTAATTCTTTGGAAAATGCTTAATGTTAAAGATGGTATCTGTCAAAATACCGTTTGACTCAACTCCAAGGGATCGTAGAACCTTTGCAACTGCAGGTGCGATAGCGCTTTCTTTCTCGTGTAGACTATTAACACGAACAGTAGTAGCATAATTCTTACCATCATATCTGAAGGATACCTTATAAATGCTGTAAGGTGGTACATCATAGAGAGGGTCAAAATCACCCTCTGCTAGAAATCTAGATTCGTAGACGTTCACATTGATATTTATAGCGTCAAAATATAAATACATACATATGTCACAGAATTTTACTGACTTCGTCTCCATTAATGCTACACAGCTGTCAACTGACCCATATTACTTGGTTGGCTTCAGCAATGGATATAATAATCGAGTTTAAAGCAGCCTCATCTGACATAACTAACAGTTTATCACTTATCAGTGTTGGTAACAGTAACATTAATACTTGCAGGTGAACCAGAATAAATCTTAAAAATTTCTTTACTTTCGTTTAACATACGCTATAATAGTATTTATCGAATCTATGACCAACACACGTATAATTCAGAGAGTGTTTAATATGTACCGGAAACGTTGTTTAAAGTGTAAGAATGGTACATATCGAGATAAGAGTGTGTATGGTGAGTGGGCTGAAAAATTTAGCTGTAATAAGTGTGGTCACATGGTACCGTGGAATCTTAGCAAGCTAGATATTGAAAGGTATAAAGGTGAGTAAGGTAGAGCAAGATTATCACGAGCAGAGATCTGTAGAAACTTGGGTTTTAACTATACCCAAGAATCTTATAACAGGTGTTGTTCGTATGCCTACTTTTGATGCGACAAGTTTGGAAATAGATTCAGACACTGGTCGTTCTATATGGGTTGCTTTGCGTGATAATATAGACTTTGAAGTGAAGAGACCTATACTTGATTTATTGTTGCGTGAATTACGTAAAGAAAAATAGTTGCACTTTAAAAAATAGTATGTATATTGATAGTAGAAAAAGAAACGCGAAGCATAAGTAATTTAAAATGCGAACAATGCCAACAACAAGAGCGAGTATAAAGGGTAATAGCCCTTGGCAACCGTATTGTCTGCGTCATGAGACTACGATTGCGAATTCGGACGAAAAAGGATTTACAATGTAGTGGGTTTTGTCAGAGATTTTGAAACCCGCTACTAAAAAGAAAAAAGTAGCGGGTTTTTTATTAGGAATTTACGGATAGGCTTAGAACTCTCACAGCGAGCCTCCTTGAAAAAGGTGCTTAGAAAGTATAAAATCGCTAAACGGTCGTGGGGTGTTATGCGAAAGCAGAACCCAGGTTGGATATAAGCTCCAAAATAGCACGGCGTTCGACGGAACAGAGAAAGCTCTATCGTCGATTTAATGGGGTCGAGCTTTGGCTCCCCCTTTAATTTCATGTGTGAGTAGCCTAAAAGTGAGGCACTTCCTTGCCAAGGAAGGTCAAGCGGGAGCGTTACCCGTCTCGCACTCCATTTCACACTTACCCATGGTAGGAGGTGTTGGGCTTGTCGCTTTGCGCGAGCCTTTTATTTCAGTTACAGTAATTACGAGTTCATGTGGTGATAGCTTCGCACCCAATTCAAAGTCATTTCGACACGGGAGTAACAGGGTTCTCGTCCCCAGCTGCTGTAACTGGATTCAATTTCAGATGTAGTTCAGTGGTAGACCGCTGCACACTATGATGGTACAAGACACCGCAAAAGGGTGATCATGCAGACGCCGAAGGTTCAAATCCTTCCATCTGGATTAATCTCGGAATTGCGTTTCAGGCCCCGAATCGTTACTGTGATTTCCGACAGTGATAGGGGATAAACGAGAGCGCCCAATTTGTGTCGCCGAAACGGTGATGAGCGTATTCAGCACTACTGCTCGGCTACCATGTTCAGTGTATCTAAGGTTCGATTCCCTAGCTCTGGCGAGTGTGATATGTTGAACATAAAATTTATACACTGTTGGGAGTACATTGCCTGATCAGCAATGGGTAGGTGCAAATTCTACACGATAAGGCTACGCGGTTGCAACTGCGTGTGCAAACTCGGCCAACCACTTTAATCCCGCCGCGTTCAATTGAACAAACCGAACTCCAAATCCGGTAAGTAGGGTGAGATACCTTACGGCGGGGCCATTTTATGAGAGGGCAGCAGTGGTTGATTTTCAACCCAAGCTGATAAGTCGCCGTATCAACCGATTAAAACTCGGTAGTGCTGAAATGAGATCTGATACATCTCCCCTCGCGCCAATTTACTCATTCGACCTATCGCTGATAGCCCTGTCACCTATGAATACAATAGGTCTGGGTTGTTAGAGGAAGTTCGCGCCATCACAGCAGCTCGTGGGAGAATCATTCCTGAGCCCTTGAAAAACTCGGATAAGTTCAGCAGGAAGGGTGAAATAAAGGGGTTATAGAATAAGCCTATGATTCATTGACCACATAGTAGATGCAAGTACAAATATGGATGGTAGTGCTACACGTTACCCAGGCAATGGTTGGGGCAGTCGATTTTAACGATCGACCAGTTTGCAAAGACTGAGATAAATGATTAACACCGAGAAATTGGTTACCGAATCGAGACTATTTCATGTGATCTTTAATTGCAGTATCTACTATTTGATAAAACGGTTGCATATGCTTATCTGTATATTGGGAGAGTTTAGAAATATTTAAAACTATGAGTGTTGTATTTTTTGCAGCACACATTTCAACTCGTAAATTATCACGTATTTTTATTTTTTCAAATAAAGGTGTACCATATATAGGTTTGTAGTGATGAATACCATTTATTTCAAAAGCGAGTTGGAGACTCGGTATAAAAATATCAAGTTCGTAACCGATATGTGATTTGTTATTTGTGATGAATTCAAGATTTGGATAGTTAGTTGTAATATATTTTCTAATTTGCTTTTCTGCTTTTGATTGAAATGTTTTATGTTTTGGTAGTTTACTATTATATGTACCTGCACAATGTTTACTACAAAAAGAGCGTTTTGTTTGACTTATTCTTGTAGGTTGTATCATTCTAGTATTACCACAGTTTGCACATATAATTTGCACTCTCGATTTTGGTGACTTCATGTTTAATGGTATATCTGCAATGTTTAAGACTTCATTCCACGAATTGAAGTATTTTTTAATTGTTGCATAACATGGTACATCAGGCATCAGAGGATTACAACTATTTGGAATTCCTGGAGATTTGTTATATGTTTTATAATATTGTCGAACTGCTTCGATGATTTGTTCTTTCATAAGTATACTTAGTATCGCGGCTACGGAATACAACCTCTAATTTCAATTTAACGCCCTTGAAGCTTAACGAGATAAGCATTCGGCTTTTAACCGAGCGACAGCGATTGCAACCATCGCCAGGGGTACCAATTTACGGCCTTGTAACTCAACTTTAGAGTATCCACCCGATTAGTGGAAGGTTGTAGGTGAAACTCCTACCAAGGCTACCAATTTAGAACCTTAGAAATAAGGCAGGAAGTGAGAATGACGGCCAATGCACTCGTTCAATTTTGTCTGAGAGCTGGTGAATACTGAGAAGTTCATCGCGTCTGTGGCTCCAAACTGGGTAGACAGTTCTACCTTCTAATTCAATTTGCTGGAGTCGTGGGTGCAAGGTCCGCCGCTAGTAACAAAAACTAGTGTAGTTTAGCATTAGCAAAACACCAGCATCGTATTTATGGTCCATTAGAATAAAAGTTAATTCGCCTGTCTCTCTAACAGGATAAAGCAGAGCGTTACTGCTATGGACTACCAATCTAACTGAAACGTACTAAGGGTTCGAATCCCACCTGGGTAAGCGGTAGAGATACCGCCGCGCTCGGATCGTATAGCGGATAGTACGCAGCCTATCTAATTTTATGGGGGTGTAGTGCTAAAAGGTAACACGACCGGTTTGCACCCGGTAGAAGTCGGGGCGGTACCGACCATCTCCACGTCTCTGTAAAAACTAGTTGCTCCACCATACTTATTACATAAGTATTGATATATGGGTAAGCAACAACGAATTATTGAGGAAAATAGACAACAGATACTGAAGTGGCATACTGAGCACCGACCGACAGATTGGATCGCGCGCCAACTACATATTAGTAGAGAGTTATTAAAACGAACATTTCCACAGTACCTAGGTAGATCGGGTGGTAGAGTAGAGTTGATTGAAGCAGAAATATTATACAATAAATCACCTAAACATTGCCCGGTGTGCCAGCGATATATACCATTTAAAAATCGTTCACAACAATGTTGTTCACATAAATGTTCTCGCCAATATAACATACCGATATTAGCTAAACAACGAAAAGAAATACCGTGTAAAGGTTGTAAGAAGTTAGTAACAACTTATATAAATGTACCTGAAATTTATTGTGATACATGTAAAGTTGAAATACGCAAGCAACAGCAGAAACAATATTACGCAACACATCCGCGGTTATATCTCTCCTCATCACCGAGTAAGAGAGTAGAAGATTTAGATATGACCCAATTTCCACGATTTATATTTACAAAATGTATAATCTGTGACGCTAATTTTATTACAAGAAAATCCACAAGAATTGCAAAGACCTGTAGTCCTGACTGTAAGAGTAAACTACTTTCACGTAATTCACTAGCTAATCCAAATTGTGGTGGTGAGACTAATTTTAAGCGGTATAGATACAAAGATATTTTAATGGATTCAAGTTGGGAAGTTGATATCGCAAAATTTTTAGATGAAAAGAATATCGAATGGCGACGGAGTAGAAAATTAATGCTATGGTATATTGATGGTAGCGGTAAACGTCGCCGGTATTACCCAGATTTCTTTTTACCGGCTCTTAATGTTTATTTAGATCCGAAAAATCCATATAAGATGAAACAAGATGCTGAAAAGCTTAGATTAGTTCGTGAACAAAATAATATTGTACTTCATGCTGGTAAAGTAGATGACATTAAACAGGAAATTTTAAACCATTTAGTAGAGGCCTAAGTACACGGCATGGAAAAGAGCTCTGACCGGCTCGAGAGAAAGAGGTAGCTCCTCCGGTTCAAATCCCTCACTCTACTGATTCGTTTACGAGTAATGCAGAGAAGCACCCAAATGCTCCGTTAGCTGGGAATGCCCGGTGTAGCTGAGTGATCAGTGTAGATGGTAGCGTGGAGTTTGCCTATTACTCGTGCTCTTTTAGCTTAAGATGGTGCAGAGAAGCACATGATATCCGAGCCCCATTTGAGGGGTGTGAGATGTTAATAGTTTGCCTACTAGCTTACGCAAAAATTTATGCGCTGATGGCCTAACAGGTAATGGCGCCCGGTGTTTAGCCGGGAGGTTGCAGTTAGCAGTGGTAGACCGGAATCCACATGAGTCTATTGTTGTGATACAACTCAATTGATTGTATTACTACAGTTCGAATCCTGCTCAGCGCACCACTTTTATGTTGATTTAATTATCAATTCATCTATACTGAATTTGTAGGCTAGGTGTAAAATGCACAATTGTCTATATATTATGGATAATATATAACCTTTTAAGTCTCTTGTCTTCTATATTAGAGGTGAGGAGATCTTAAAAGACATATATTACCGCTTGCGGTAAGTGTTGGATGATAGTTAGTTATATTAGATTAAAATAGAGATGAAACCGCGACAAGAAGGCCGGTGAGATTCCGGAGACCTACACCAATTTTGACGCAGGAGTGGAGTAATCGCCAACTCGTGAGGCTCATAACCTCAAAATGCATCTGCAACGATGCCCCTGCAACCATTTGCGTCGTTAGACCGTAGGAGTAGCGGGCGAGACTGTAAATCTCGTGTCGAAAGGCTCGGGTGGTGCAACTCCATCACGGCGCACCATTTCTCTATTGATGTAAGAGAGCCTGACGATGGAACAGCAGCATATCCCCACCCTAATAAGGTAGAAGGCAGGATATACGGGATTGGCTAGGTGATGAACATGAGACCTAGATAGAGAATTCAATTTGTTACCTGCCAGTGGCAGTGGAACCTACAAAGGCTTACGCAGAGCCGGCCTGGCGAATCTGCGTTATTTTTGATAAAACAGCTGATGAATTGCGAAGTTCTGATGCCATTATAAGAACAATATTACCAACAGCCGCTCTTCGCAATTCATCATCAGGCCTTATATATCGTTTGCCTTTAATTTCTATCCATAAATTATGATCAGGTAAAAAGAAATCTGGGTAGTATCTTTTCTGCTTTCCATTTAAGCCAATAAATGAGAAATATTGAGTCTGATTTTTAATCCATTTTATGTTAACTGTGTCGAGTAGCTTTGCAAAAATAAGTTCCGCACCAGAATCCATTTGTTGATCTTTATATGTTGAGCGATGAACAATGGTAGAATTTGGATGATAACGATTTTGATCTGCACAAGCTCTGCAGCAGTAAACACGTTTAGTTGTTGATATATGTTCAAAGATTTTATTGCATGATTTGTTTTGACATATTGATTCGATGCGAGGCAATTTCCGTTTACTACATCTACCACCTTTACTACCGTATAACTTAGGATTTAATCTAAAACCAGCTGGTGGAATATTTTTCATCTTGATTGATAATTTCTGTTTAAATTCGGGTGTTATCCAACTATAATCTTTTAATTTATTATTGAATATAGCAGAACAAGATCGTGAACAGAATGAGTGTTTAGATTTATATTTGAGTGATCTCTTTACAGGTTTTTTACATTGTGCGCAAGAGACTATTACACACTTCGAATGGGTTCGTGCACAACCTGAACTACATGATAATCTACCACGATATCGTAGTTGTTGAATAGCGTCTCGCTTTCGAATTTGTATAGGAGACATACAAAATGAACACGTCAAATTTACTAGATCACTATATTTAAACTTAGATAGGTATTCATGCACTTCGGAGTTATTCATATAAATACTTAAGCGAGAGTGTAACACTTTTCAAGAGCCTCATTGTTGAAACAGTTATCATAGCGAACTGTCTATTCGCAGTCTCCGGGGCGGCACCGGAATGAGGCGCCATTTAACCAGCTGAGCGGTTCAATTCCGCATCAAATGGACAGCTGGAAGTCCTCCTGGAATCGGGCAGTGCGATTCTCGTGAATAGTTCACTGGGGGGCAGTATTTAATAGTTGGTGTAGGTGAAAGTCCTAGAAGCATCTGTGAGTTCCAGAAAGGTTCACGGACTAAATGCTTGTTCCACAAAGGGCCCAACTATAACGGAATGTAGCCTAAAAGTGAGGCACTCGGTTTGGGAGCAAGATCAAGGAACCACGCGTAGGGAAAAAGTGAACCCACTAGTTTTGGGAACTAGTCATTAAGCAGGAGCGTTACCTGTCGCGTGGACCATTTCAGAACAGTACTGTCTATTAAGGTTTTTTGTTATTAGAGTTTTAATGATACTGTAAAATGGCTCTGCCGTGGCTTCTTTAAAGTATTTTTGAGCTGTTGTATTTATAACGCAGAGCTCAATATCTTTAATACTGCATTCTAAAATTTTACGCTGGTCTCGTTCTTGTGTTCGCTCAAGCGTACCTTCTTTAAAGATCGGTTCATAATGGAAGATACCATTTAATTCAAATGCTAATCGCAAAGAAGGTAAGTAGATATCTAATTCAATGTTAATTGCTGATGTGTCGTTGAACGCAATAGGTAGTGTAGGAAATTCCTGCTTTAGACGATTTTCAATATAGATTTCTAATTTTGATCGCCTATAACCATACGATTTGTGAGCATTACAAAATGTGGTTCGGCAGGTTTTTGAGCAAAACCTATTTCGAGAGTTTATATAGAGTTTCTGCTGAACGTATGTCAGGGCACCACAATTGACACAATTAACAGTTACTCCTGTGTGCTTGTACGTGTAATGACATTTCTGTGAGCAGAAGTCTGCTGTATCAGTAACTTTACCCAGTTTTTGCTGTTTTAAGATACTTTTAGCGCGAGTAGCGCGTATTGTAAATGTTTGCTTACATTGCAGACATCTACAAGGAACCGGATCTTTATAAGATTTTGTCAACAGATGGTCGGTAGATATTAATAATTGCATACAATTATTTATTCTCTACCTGTCATTCCGACCATTTATAACGGGGTATTGCATAGTGGTAGTGTACATGATTTGGGATCATGTGGTGGCAGTTCGATTCTGCCTACCCCGACCATCTTTTTTATGGGGTAGTAATGGTATCGATGAAGATCACCGAACCTAGACTGCAAGCCGAGGACGTACGTTGGCCTCGTTAATACATCGTGCAAAATCATAAATGACAACATCATGAATGAAGTCGAAGCTATCTTCAACAACGCTGATGAAGTGTTGGCGAAATATGCCACAGACGCTGTTTTGGCCTAAAAGCCGAAATCCGATCGAAGTCTGAACTCACTAAGGCTTCAACGATCGTCGCAGTGAGAAAAGCCGATATCCTCACGGTTAGCATGAGGAATAGTTCTACAGTATACAATCTGTAGTTGTAGCGCAAAACGCAACAAAGCTTGTAATTCAGTGTAATTAGAAGATCTTCAGACCCGGGTTCAACTCCCGGCTACTCCACCATTTATGTGTCCTTGGCCGACAAGTGAGGCGTCACTCTTCCAAAGTGAATACCGAGCGGGAGCGTTACCCGCAGGACACTCCAATTTAGTAGCCACGAATCTTATAGCAGATTCTTAGAAAACATAGTACCTTTAGTGTTAAAGGGTGGTGAATAATTTATTGCTAGATCGAATAATAGTAGTTCACCAAGCTGTTAACTTGGATGGTGTGGGTGCAACCCCTACTCTAGCAGCCATTTCATCTAGCTGAAGAGCTATGGGTCGCATCTGAAATATGGTTAACCCGCAAACCACTAATCCTACTGACTGAGGCTAAGTTGGTAGGTAACAATTTATTCCCGCTTCGTATAATAGTAGTACACCAGGTTTTGACCCTGAGAGAATTGGAGCGTAACCAGTAGCGGGATCCATTTAATAGTACCCTTCACGCTTGATTGAGTTGCAACTCGATCGGTTGAAGCGCACCAGTAGGGGTCATTCAAGGGCAGTAATGTACCTTGGTTCTCCGGAGAAAGCTCAATCCTTTCTTCAGAGGGTTATTTCTTTTAGTTGATATCTCTACCATATATCATATTATCTATATATGATGCATAAAGGTATAATAGATACAACCCCAACATTTTTACAGAGGCTAGTTTTATTATTACCACAACAGGTTCGTAGACTATTAATATCACCTAAGAAGGTAGATAAAGCTATTGTAGCTGATTATTTTTCAAAAAATATTGACGCTCAAGATGATGTTTGGAAAGCGACTTATGCTTATCATGATCCGGAATTAGTGGATGCTCATCATTTCGAAGGATCAGAACGCACTGATAAGTGTTACCTTTGCAGCAGGTCTAGGGAATTGGTTCGTTGGGATGATGAAGTTCCACAATGTTTAGCGAATAACCCAATGAAGGAATACAACCCTTATGCAGACTTCAGAGAAAAATCTGAACACGTTAGAGAGATTATCAGAATAGAGGAAGAAAAATATGACAATCTTTGCAAAAGAGCAGAACAAGAAGTTCCTATTCTATTCAAAAAATATGGCAGCGACGGTGAAGCTCTTGCTAAATTGCATCATACTCATGGTTACGACTTAGATCTGTGTAGCGATTTTATTGATATAACAAAAGAGCTTACCAGTTCTTACAATGAATGGATGGGGAAAGAATCTACATTGTCTAAGTCAAAACAGAAACGTGAGATTATTTCGATAGTTTAATGCGCGTGTGGTGAAAATACATATCATACTATTCTTCTAAATTAGGGTTCTGGGTGGGATTCCCGGCATGCGTACCATTTATGCGGTAATCGTCTAATAATACACGTGGGCCAACGTACCGGTGACCCGGCTTGGGCTCTGAAGTATATAAGATAATCGGTTTATACCCGATTGATGAGGTGAAAGTCCTTCGGCCGCTCCATTTTAATAA
>Ga0209777_10000088_pt1 | contig 151730 bp, 134 predicted proteins | sample FrelakmetHBP12HB_FD_187147 | JGI IMG/M metagenome (GOLD analysis project Ga0209777, IMG submission 187147) | Freshwater lake sediment microbial communities from the University of Notre Dame, USA, for methane emissions studies -HBP12 HB (SPAdes)... | ecosystem: Environmental > Aquatic >... | reverse complement strand
CCATCACTACAAATATAATGCATGAATGTCCATTTTCAACACCTTTGAAAACTTTTTTCCTCTTCACCCCTGCGCGCGACCCCACAAACTTCATCGCACCATATCAACGGGGTTTTCACACAGTCTGAGGAGCTTGGGAACGAGTAGGGGCGGAGAAAATACAAGAGGGGGTCAGGCATGGACGATACGACTCAAATCGAGTCACTGCCGCTGGCAAGTTGACTTTCGTTGTACTTATTTCCATATTCTCAAAATATTGTTTCAAAGCTAACGACCGTGATTGATACGCAATGATCAGACTCCATCGTCAAGTGCTTCTCTTCCTTCTCCTCTTCGCCGGATCTGCCTCTCCACTTTATAGCCAGGGGATCGATCCTGCGCTTTTCCAAAACCTGCACTGGAGAATGATCGGACCGCACCGGGGCGGCAGAACCGTCGGCGTGGCGGGGATTCCTGATCGACCGAATGTGCTCTATATTGGCGTGAACAACGGCGGCGTTTGGCGTACCAACGACTACGGTCGAACCTGGAAGCCTATCTTCGACGATCAGCCCACAGGATCGATCGGCGCGCTGGCAGTCGCGCCATCGAATCCCGACATTCTTTACGTTGGAAGCGGTGAAGGTCTTCAGCGGCCGGACCTTTCGGTGGGGGACGGCGTGTTTAGATCGACAGATGGCGGATCGTCATGGCGGCATGTCGGATTGAACGACGCACAGCAGATCGGAGCGGTGGTTGTCGATCCGAGGGATGCAAATCATGTGTTTGTCGCTGTGCTTGGCCATCCTTATGGAGCAAACGAACAGCGCGGCGTCTTCCGGTCGACGAACGGCGGCGAAGAATGGGAGAGAGTACTATATAAAGACGAGAATACGGGCGCAATCGCACTGGCATTCGACCCTGCAGATCCGGACATTCTGTATGCAGATCTCTGGGCCGCACGGCAGGGTCCGTGGGAAAATGGTGAATGGCAGGGAACAACGAGCGGCCTGTACAAGTCGGGCGATGGAGGAACAACATGGCGCCAGCTAACCGGCGGGCTTCCCACCGTCGACCAGGGCCTGGGGCGAATCGGCTTCGCGATCGCTCCCTCCGACCCGTCACGCATATATGCGATCATCGATGCTGGCAACCTTGGTGGAGTGTATAAGTCTGACGACGCCGGAGAGCATTGGGTTCGCACAAATCATGAAGAGCGCGTTTGGGGTCGCGGAGACGATTTCGCCGAGGTGAAAGTCCATCCGAAGAACAAAGACGTCATTTTTGTCGCGAACACTTCAACGTATCGCTCGAACGACGCGGGCTCGACGTTCACGGCCATCAAAGGAGCTCCGGGCGGAGACGATTATCACACGATCTGGATCAATCCCATCCATCCGGAAATCATGCTTTTGGCGAGCGACCAGGGGGCGGTGGTGACGGTCAACGGCGGAGAGACATGGAGTTCATGGTACAACCAGCCGACTGCGCAGCTTTACCATGTCGCGACCGACAACCAGTTTCCTTACAATGTTTACAGCGGACAACAGGAGAGCGGTTCCGTGGGAATTGCAAGCCGCGGAAACGACGGAGTGATTTCATTCCGCGACTGGCATCCGGTGGGCGCCGACGAGTATGCGTACGTGGCACCCGACCCTCTGCACCCCAACCTCATCTACGGTGGGAGGGTGACACGCTACGACAAAGCGACCGGAGAGGTGCAAAACATCTCGCCTGAAGGAATCCGATCCGGGAAATACCGATTTCTGCGAACAGCTCCGCTTATGTTTTCGTCCGTCGATCCGCACGCTCTTTTCTTCGCATCGAATGTCCTGTTCAAAACGACCTCCGGCGGGCATGAGTGGAGCATCGTCAGCCCGGACCTCTCGCGTGAGTCTCCCGAAGTGCCTGCCAGCATCGGCATCTTTCGAACGCCCGAGCTTTCAAAACAACCGAGACGCGGTGTGATTTACGCGCTCGGATTGTCGCCGCTCGATGAAAAAATCATCTGGGCGGGGACAGACGACGGTTATGTTCATGTGACCCGGGACGGCGGCACCGGCTGGAGCAACGTCACTCCGCCTCCGATGACTGCATGGAGCAAGGTGGCCGGCATCGACGCGGGTCATTTCGATAGGAAGACGGCTTACATTGCCGTGAACCGCATACGTCTTGATGATATGCGACCGCATATTTACCGGACGCACGACGGGGGATTGACATGGAAGGAAATCGTAGAGGGTTTGCCGGAGAACGCCCCCGTGAATGCCGTCAGGGAGGATCCCGTCCGCAAGGGATTGCTCTTTGCCGGAACCGAGCGCGCCGTCTATGTGTCATTCAACGACGGCGACGAATGGATGCCCCTGCGGCTGAACATGCCGGCATCGTCCATCCGTGATCTTGTGATTCACAAGGCAGACATCGTGGTCGCAACCCACGGCCGGTCGTTCTGGATTCTCGATGATATTACTTCTCTCCGGCAGTTCCCCGAAGGTGTTGGATTCTCACAGCCGGTTCTCTTCAAACCCGATTCTGCGTATCGTGTGCGATGGAATACGAACACCGATACGCCGATTCCTCCGGAAGAACCCGCGGGCGAAAATCCACCGGATGGCGCTTGCATTGATTATTACATTCCGCACAGTACCAATGAGGTGACGCTGACGATTTTCGACCGGGCGCACGAGTTGGTCCGTCGATATTCGAGCAAAGATGTCCCGGAAAACATGGATACCAATAAGCTTGCGATTCCGACATACTGGATCCGTCCGGAGATGCAGCTGCCGGCGGGTGTGGGAATTCATCGATTCGTTTGGGATTTGCACTACACCCCGCCTGAAGGACTACCGCGTTCGTTTTCAATGGCAGCAGTTGCCCACAAGACCGCAAGCCAACCCCAGGGAGCGTGGGTGATTCCCGGAACATACACTCTGTCGCTGACGGTCGACAACCAGACTCTGTCGCAACCTCTCACCGTGTTGATGGATCCGCGCATTCAGGTCTCCGATCAACTACTCCGGCAACAACTTGACCTCTCCCTGGATTGCTACAGGGGTCTGAGTGGCTTACGCGCGCTGGTGGGAGAAGTCAGGGACCTCAGGAATCAAATCGGTTCCCTGATAGATAGGGTTGCCAGCCCGCTGAAGGATTCACTTGCTTCTCTTGACCGTAGATTGCGTTCAGTTCAGGGTGGTGGTGTACCGGACGACGTGGATGTCGTGTATTTTGAGATGGACGATGGCACGTCAACCAAAGAAACTCTCACCGGATTGCAGACGAAATTCGTCTACCTCATGATGGCACTTCAAAGCACGGAAGCCCCGCCGACGGTTGCACAGGAGAGCGCCGTCAGCAGGGAAGCGGGCCTCCTGCGACGTATGACTGAATGGTGGAACAATCTTCAGGGCATAGGTTTGACACGCATCAACGGGGAACTGGACAAAATTCACCTGGAGCGTTTGAAAGTTCACCAGGATTGAGCACAAGAAGTTCTCCTTCTTCCGCCCCAGCCTGTTGAATGTTGCCCTGTCCCAGCTCGTTCCCAAATTCCATTTGGGAACGTTCAATGCCTTGCTTCAGAGCTGACGGACAGTAAAGTAGTCAGGATTGTTGCTACTCAGCCCAAGTCCGTTCCCAAGCGGGAGCTTGGGAACGAGTAGGGAGGGGGTCAAGCCTGGACGAAAAGGCGCGCAAAAGAATGCAGGGTGTTTGCTGTCACTGGGGTCCTTTTGCCTTTGCATTAAAGGTCTTCACCTGAGCCACTTCTACCAACGGCCCACGCAGTTTGGAAAGAAGCCAAAATTTCGCTACATTAAAGGTGTGATTCTCCACATGTTGGTTTGAAGGCAATCGACAAACAGCCTCCTAACCGCCACGTATTGACTCATAACGCAAAGAGAGACGCAGTATCTCTCCATCTCATTCATTGTGAACCTGGAAGGAAGAACTATTGAACATCTTTGCCGGTAATTTGTCAAAGGAAGTGAAAGAAGATGACCTCCGAGCGGAATTTCGGGCGTACGGGGAAGTCTCATTCGTAAACATTGTCAAGAATCGGGCGAGCAGGATGTCCGCTGGATTTGGTTTTGTTGAAATGCCCGTCCAGCTCGAAGCTGAGGCAGCCATCACGGGTCTGAATGGAAAAGAACTTAAAGGGCAGTCACTCAACGTTAGCGATGCCAAGCCGCGTGCTTTGAAGCCGATCGAATTTCCAAAGTGATCGGGGACACAAAATACCCCCAATAAAAAGTCCCATCCAGCGCCGTGTTGAATGGGATTTTCTCTACTATCTCTATCGATGCGGCGTGTCATGTCCGCCTCGACCTTAAGCCATACCCGCAAGTCCTTCTTGTTGACGCCTTCTCAAGTCCGAGAAGCTAATAAGCTTATGCTGTTCCTTATCCCATAGACGAAGTGGGAGACTCTGCAGGCTCGATCGCAGTGTCAACACAACCGTCTCCCGAAACATCGGGTTCTCTTCATGACATTTTTCCAGGGAGTAGTTCGGAATTCTCGGGTTGAGATGGTGAACATGATGGAAGCCGATATTGCCGGTAAACCACTGCAGGACTTTGGGCAGCTCATAGTACGAACTACCCTGCAATGCCGCCCTCGTTACATTCCAGTCAGGTTTGCCCGACCAGTATGTATCTTCAAACTGATGCTGGATGTAAAATAACCATGCCCCGGTCGACGATGATATAATTGTGATCGGAACCTGCACCAGCAGAAACGCTTTTAACCCGACGAGCCAAATCATTCCTCCAGCCAACAAGCATATTGCCAAATCAGTCAGATAAACGCTTCGGCGAATTTGTTTCAGAGAATTGGCCTGGGAAAGGGGAAACCGGTATACGATAGTGAACAAAATTGGAGGGAATAGAATGAACAATATCAAGGGATTGCGATAAAGACGGTATTTCAATTTTCCCCAATTAGACTTCCGGATGTATTCATCGACGGTCATTGTGTAGATATCCCCGATGCCCCGGTGCTCCAGTTTTCCGGCATTTGCATGATGTATGGCATGGCTTTTCCGCCAGTAATGGTAGGGCGTCAGTGTGAAAACACTGGCGATCATGCCCCACAGGTCATTGGCCTTTCTGGAGTTGAAAAACGAACCATGTCCGCAATCATGCTGGATGATGAACATCCGCACGAAAAAACCGGCAGTAGGGAGTGCAAGCAGGAGGGTTAACCAGTAACTTACTCCGAGGCTGAGATCCATGAGATACCAGAAAGCAAAGAATGGCAGGAATGAATTGCACAATTGCCATATGCTTTTCCGTCTGACGGAACTTTGATACTTTGCAATCGCGGCCGCCTGTGCCGGCTGCGACAAGGATGAGTCTATGGATGACGTCATGTCTGTTTCTATTCTCCTGGTTGCCTGACTTGTAAGATAAGCGAAGGTACGAAAAGATCAAAAAAAACCCTGTCCCGAATTTCTTCGAGGACAGGGTTTTGTGTAACGAGATGCCTCTTTTGCTAGGGGTCTTTAGATAACCGAGACGTTCGTCGCCTGGAGCCCCTTGGGACCCTGCTCGACTTCGAATTCTACTTTATCGCCCTCGTTCAGGTTCTTGTAGCCACCGCCACTGATCGCCTTGAAATGCACGAAGACATCTTCGCCGCCGTTACGCGAAATGAAGCCATAACCCTTGCTTCCGTTGAACCACTTAACTGTTCCTTGTTCCATGGAACCTATCCTTTCCTGTCCGCCATGCTTGCAGTATGCAGGCCTTGTGCGAACGTGTAATTGTAACCCGACAGACCGTCGGAAGGTGTACGCCGAAAATACCAACTCTTAAAGCACTTATTTGTTCTTTTGATGGCGTTTCGGCTTTGGAAGGAGTCGTACGGTTCATCAGCAGGAAACTAAAAGCTCTCCAAAAGGAGATTAAACGGTGTACTGTTATTTGCTGGAACAAATATAGACATATTCAACATCAAATCCTAATCAGCCCAAATTTTGTGAGCACGGTACAACAAGCCCTCCAAGGGGCAGTTGAATCTCAAAGTGTGTAATCTCCAATTGATACGGTAATGGATGGAAGGGTGCAACCGCCCAGTAGAGAGAAGAGTGCCGTTTTTACGGACATTCAGGCAAGCTCAGCAGACTATTGCTGGTCGTAGAGTCTGACTCGGTTTTCAGGTACTTGTTGCCCTCGTGGAGTGCCACGATGACCTTGACGGTTCTTCCATCGACCGATACATAGTAAGAATATGTGCCGGTTTCAATATCTACGATGCCCCGTTGTTGCGAGCGTTTCCAGTGCATACCATCGGGGTTAACGCCGCCGATATTGATAATGCGTTCATGGGGATTGTGGTGGTCCCTTTTGTTTATACAAGATATACGTACTGTCATGTTACTCTCCCTGATTGTGTGAATAATTGGTACGCTATCGTAATAAATATACCATGTTTCCTCGTCATTTCAAATTCAGCCACTACCCAAATGCAGGAGGAGAGGAGGTGCAATCAGCTCCTTCAAGGGTGGAGTCGGGATCCAGGATCGTCTGTAGAGCGCAAGCTCTGGCGAGACTGATTCTCTCACTTTTTCGACCCGTTTGCGAGAACCTTCCGAACAAGAACTTCCGACCCGGGGTCATTAATCGGAAAGAACAGGTCCGCAGTCTTCGATGTTGACCCCGCTCCCGGTTCAACCTCCGTGCTTCACACGATGGAAAGCAAACTTCCTTCTTACAAAAAAGATTTCTATCTTTCAACTATACCGTCGATACTCATGACGAACATGAAATATGACGGAGAGGGTCGGGAATCGGACTATAAACTCTCATTAGATTGAAAGGAAATACCTATGTTTAAAACCTTTTCACTTAATCGATTAATTGTCCTTTTCGTGGGGGCAGGATTTTTGTTCCTCTTGATAGAGTCCATCGTCGAGCATCGGGATATTCTTATCAAAGAGCCCATGTCCTTCATTCCAATCGTGTTCAGTGCCCTCGGTTTTATCGTAAGCGCGCTGGCCGTGTTGCAATGGAAGGAACAAAGGATTCGGCTCCTGCAACTGACTCTGTTCGCGTCGTTCCTGGTGGCGGGCGCAGGGATTTACTTTCATATCGGGGAGGACAAGGATGAAGAAGTGACTGCCCAGAAAGGCAATGAGAAGGAGAAAGATAAGCCGCTGATGGCACCATTGGCCTTTGCGGGACTCGCCGCCGTCGGATTACTCGGAACATCAAGGAAGTGGCCAGCGGACGTGGTTCAAGAAGGCTGATAGGAAGACTACTATGAGTAACTGGTGTCTTGTCTTGGAAATATGTTGACTAAGTCCAACCCTCACCCCTTTCCCCTCTCCCATTGGGAGAGGGGAATTGAAGGGGAGAGGGTAGTGAGCGGCACGAGATTCCAGGAATTCATTCAACGTATTTGAAGTCCAGGAGACTAGGATAGCTTTTTCAGTGACTAAGTGTTAACAACGAAGAGAGGAAGGAATATGAACACACGAACATTAGGCAGTCAAGGGCTCAAGACATCCGCCATCGGCCTGGGCTGCATGGGGATGTCGGATTTTTACGGCAATCGCGACGATACTGAATCCATCGCAACAATTCATCGGGCATTGGATCTTGGAATAAATTTCTTCGATACCGCCGATATGTACGGTCCGTATAAGAATGAAGAGCTTGTGGGCAGGGCCCTCAAAGGAAAGCGCTCACAGGTGATTCTCGCGACAAAATTCGGCATTGTGCGGGACACCGAACATCCGGCCGCCCGCGGCATCAACGGCAAGCCGGAATATGTGCGTTCTTCGTGTGAAGGAAGTCTCCGTCGCCTCGGGGTCGATATGATAGATTTGTACTACTTACATCGCGTCGACCCAAACACGCCAATCGAGGAAACCGTCGGGGCGATGGCAGAATTGGTGCGCGAAGGGAAAGTCCGTTTCATAGGCCTGTCGGAAGCGGGTGCTAAAACGATTCGCCGGGCGCACGCTGTGCATCCCATTAGCGCTCTTCAAAATGAGTACTCTCTTTGGACGCGTGACCCCGAGGATGAAATTCTTGCCACCTGCCGCGAGCTTGGAATAGGCTTGGTCGCCTACAGTCCGCTTGGCCGGGGTTTCCTTACGGGGAGAATCAGACGCAACGAAGATCTTGCTACGGACGACTACCGTCGTTTTTCACCGCGCTTTCAGGAGATGAATTTTGAGCACAACCTCGCGTTTGTCAATCGAATTGAGGAGATCGCAAGACAAAAAGGATGTAAGGCTTCCCAGCTCGCTCTTGCGTGGGTGCTGGCTCAGGGACGAGACATTGTTCCAATCCCTGGTACAAAACGGCGTGCATATCTTGAGGAAAATGCAGCGGCAGTGGATGTCGTCCTCACGCGGGAGGATCTCGCCCGGATAGAGGAAGTTGCACCACGCGGCGCGGCGGCAGGACTGCGTTATCCCGAGGGGATGATGCAGTTGGTAAATCGCTAGTGTCCTCTCGCGGAAGTAGATTGACTAACTTCTGCGGCTTTTAACCCTCACCTCTTTCCCCTCTCCCAATTTTGGGAGAGGGGAATTGAAGGGGAGAGGGTAGTGAGAGACATTACGCTCGAAGGACTCGTTAAAACTACTTTTGTGACAAGATACGAAAGGCTGCTTCAATCGTTGCGTAGCGCTTCTACCGGATCAATTCTCGCCGCGCGGGCTGCGGGGTAGGAGCCGGCCAGGACGGCGACTCCAATTCCGACCGTCAGCGCAATGAAGATAAGCCATAACGGGAGTGCAAAAAGCTCCATTTCGGGTATGCCCTCTCTCCTCATGTAGAAATGCGCGACGACGGTCGCAATGCGCGTGATCACCCAACCCGACACGATACCCACCGCCGAACCGATGAAGCCGATGATGGCGGATTCTACGAGGAAGAGAACGCGGATTTCTCCCTCGTCGGCCCCGAGTGATTTGAAGATACCGATTTCACGCTTTCGCTCAAGGATCGACATGACCATGGTATTGACGATGCCAAGGGACGCGGTAAAGAGCGCCAGGAGACCGACGGCTCCAAGCGCCATGTTCACATAAATGAATGCTTTTTGGATTTGCTCGAATTCCGCTGCAAAACTGAAGGTACGGTATCCCTGAGCCTCCACCGAGTCTTTTATCGGGCCGTAGAACACATGGGGGTCAAAATTGATCGTGACTTGCGAGAACGATTTCCCTGCACGATCGTCTGGAGCGGAAAAAAGATTCCCCGCACTCATGGCGGCAAAGAGATCGGTTGGATTTCCGCTCATCCCGGCCGTGCTGAATCGCTCCGCCGTCTTGAACGGAATGATCACCGGTTCCATCCGCAACCTTCCCACTTGCTCTGCTTCTATGACACCGCAGATCGTCAGCGTGTCGCTTACTGTCCGGCGGGCGTTCAGGAAGCCATTGACAAACCGCCGGACTGCCTCGTTTGCTTCTGTGCGAAGGATGCGTCCCCGATAGTCGCTGTTGTTCAAAAGGGAATCGAGATGAATGCGACGGATCCTGTCCAGCGCGCTCTCACCCCGGTCGACAATCACATGCCCGAATGCACTGTCAATCGTGGAAACCTGCACTGAAACGATCAAAGGCTGCCCGATCACCGAATCGGCGGATTTCGCGCCGACTTTTCTTAAGAGGTCGCTTGAGATGATGGCAGATCGCGAACTGTCATTCTCGAAGATTTTACCCGCGCGCATCTTTGAAAAGAGCTTGGTCCGCATTGCAGCATAGGAAAGCGATTGGGCTCGCGCGTCGATGAGCGAATCCCTCAGGCGCACTTTCACAGTGAAGGGATCAAACGGATATACCAGAAGAACGCCCGGGATTTTGGCGAATCGGTCCAGCGCTGCAACGTCGAGCTTCGGACCCCGGAAGGCCTCAGGGTCGTTGGGCCTCCGTTGTGGATAGACCTGCATCGTAGAGAGAAGACCTAGATCATGAAATTGCCTCTCGATATTCTCCATGGTGCCGGCGCCGAACGATGCCATGGTCACGAAGGCCGCGATGGCAATGACGATGCCTGCCACCGTGAGCGTCGTGCGGAGCTTCATCCGCCATAAATTGCCCGTCGAAATCGCGAGAAGGTCGCGGACGATCATGGCCTGTTTTTCAAATCTGTCATTGGAACGCCGGTATCGACTACTTTGCCGTAGTGCATGCGGATTGCTCTGTGCGAACATTCCCGCGCCATCTCAAGATTGTGTGTCACCATCATGATGGTAAGCCCCGTCCGGTTTAAGTCGCTCAAGAGCCGGGCGATTTGTTGAGCATTCTCAAAGTCAAGATTTCCGGTCGGCTCATCCGCAAGCAGAATTTCCGGCTTCTTCACGATCGCGCGGGCGACGGCAACCCTCTGTTGTTCTCCGCCTGATAAATCCGCTGGTCGGTGCAGAACACGGTCTGCAAGACCAAGACCTTCGAGGGCTTCCATGGCGAGACGTCGCCGGTCGGCGGGCGGTGTGCCGTTGAAGAACAATGCCGTCTCGACATTCTGAAGCGCTGTGTAATGAGAAATCAGGTTGAACGATTGAAAGATCATCCCGATTCTGTGCGCCCGGTACGCGGCAAGTTGCTTGCGCGACATTGCGGAGAGTGCCGCGCCCTCGAATTCAACGGAGCCCGAACTGGGCGTATCCAGCCCTGCGAGAAGATTAAGGAGAGTTGACTTGCCCGAGCCCGACGAACCCACGATGGCGAGAAATTCTCCCCGGCCAACGTCGAGCGAAACACCGTCGATGGCGCGAACCTTCTGGTGCCCGCGCTCATAGTGGCGGCAAAGGTCTATGGTCCGCAGGAACGGATTATCCGTCATTGGGGCGGTGGTTCAAATGGAAATTGATGAACTTGTTTCGTACCATATGATGTGCGGTGAAAACGTGACTTTCAGAATATACTCTTCAAGTTTCATATTTGCAATAAAATGACCAGGACTGTACCATTTCCATCCGAAGGAAAAGATTAATAACTTGACGTATTTCCCATGAAGGATCCGGAAGGGAAAATACGGGTAGGCATGGGGGGCTGGCAACTGGAGCCGTTCAACGGTCCGTTATACCCGACCGACCCCCCGAAGGGGTTCCGGAAACTCGAACACTACAGCCGCTTCTTCGACGTCGTCGAAGTCAATGCGACATTTTATACCAATGCCCTCACACCGCGGAATGCGCATCAATGGATGCAGGATGTTTCCGGGAATCCCGGATTCAAATTTAGCGTCAAACTCTTCAAAGCATTCACGCATTCAATGGACGCCACGCGCGGAGATGTCAAGACTATCCACCGCCTTCTGGAGCCGATGGCGGCTGAAGGACAGTTGTGCGGTCTCGTGATGCAGTTTCCTTATTCCTTCGTCTTCAACGATCACAACCGCGCTTACCTCGTAAAGCTCGGCAAGGCATTTTCGGAGTTCCGGCTGTTCGTAGAAGTACGGCATAATTCCTGGAATGTACCTGAAGTGCACGTCTTTCTACAGGGAAACAATCTCCATCTCGTCAATGTGGATCTACCGAAAATCAAAAAGCACATGCCTCTCACCGATAGTGCATGGGGGAATGCAGCCTACTTCCGTCTCATGGGCCGGAACGCGGAGATGTGGGACCACGCTTCTTCCGGCGGGCCGAGAAGGACGGCGTCGGAGAGCGGGAGATATCTCTACCGGTATCGAAAGGAGGAGCTCGCGGAGCTGGTTGCGGCTGTCAAGCTGGCGGCGTTGAGAGTAGACGAGACGGCGGTGATTTTCCACAACGACCCCAATGGCTATTCGCTCCTGAACGGATTTCAATTCCGTCATCTTATACATGGGGATAAGAAATTTGATATTCCGGAGAACCTCATCGCTTTGTTTCCGGAGCTGAGAGCGATAAGCACTTCATCGGGAGCATCGTCACCTGCGTCCGAGAGCAGGGCAGGGTGATTGGATCATTCAAACGTTTGGGAAGGGAGTGTCCTGCGATGGGCAACAATGTATTTTCTGTGAACTTTTCGTATCTTAGCACAACCTAAAATCTGAAGATGAGACATCTGAATTATTAGCTCACATTGCGCGGCCAGTTGATTTTGAGGAAGGTTGAAATCGCATTGCCGTAAACGGCAACGCTCAGTACGAACAAAGCATTCTGAAGAATGCTTTTCCCGCCTTGAAATCAGCGAACCAAGTCGAATTCATTCGACTTTCTTCGAGCAGCATCATCGTTTACGGTGATGCGAGCATAGCGGGAGAACCATTTTTTATTCTCTCTGCGTAACATCACTTACTTATGTCCAGAATCTGAAGAAGTATTTTGAGACTTAATCAAAGGAAATCATATGTATAAAATTGTTTTGCTCAGACACGGCGAAAGTGTCTGGAACAAAGAGAATCGATTTACCGGGTGGACCGATGTCGACCTTTCGGACAAAGGAATCCAGGAAGCCCACCAGGCAGGGAAAATGCTTGCCGGGCAGGGCTTCGTCTTCGACATCGCATTCACTTCTGTTTTGAAACGAGCCGTCCGCACGTTGTGGATTGCTCTGGACGAAATGGATTCGATGTGGATCCCCGTGCATAATTCGTGGAGATTAAATGAACGGCATTACGGCGCTTTGCAGGGCCTGAACAAAGCGGAGACGGCATCTAAGTTCGGTGAGGGGCAAGTTCATATCTGGCGCAGAAGTTATGATGTCCGGCCTCCGGCTCTCGACCCCTCGGATCCGCGCAGTCCTGCGAAAGATGTGCGCTATCGTAACCTCGCCGCCGGTGATATTCCGCTCACGGAATGTCTGAAGGACACGGTTTCCCGCTTTCTTCCGTATTGGCATGAAACAATTGTGCCCACCGTCCGCTCCGGAAAACGCACGATCATCGCCGCCCATGGTAATAGTCTTCGCGCGCTCGTGAAGTACCTCGACAACGTTTCCGACGAGGCGATTGTCGATCTCAATATCCCGACCGGCGTGCCCCTCGTGTATGAGTTGGATGAGCAACTTCGTCCGTTGAAGCATTACTACCTCGGAGACCCGGACTCGGTGAAAAAAGCCATGGATGCAGTTGCTAAGCAGGGGAAAGCGCGTCACTAAGGGCATTGAATCCCCGTTGCCGATGGAAGGGTGCCTCAGTTTGAAGTCGTGCCTTCCGCGCGTGACCGCTTCTTGTATTTTCTCTGCCCCTACTCGTTCCCAAGCTCCCGCTTGGGAACGGACTCGGGCTCCGCAGGAAGCTGTCCCGCCTACTGTGCGGTCCGTGTGATCTGCAAGACCGCATTGAACGTTCCCAAATGGAATTTGGGAACGAGACGGGAAATGTGGCACTCCCTCAATTTGGAATTAATGAAAGGATATGCTAACTTAAATACAGGCGATAACCCCCTTTGGTGAGTTTGAGCAAACTAGTGTGAGCCTGGCACCCCCGTCGGAATCGTGTCGCCTCCCCACGATCCGGCAAGCTAGGCTCACGCTTTTTTTTTGATGGTTGGCTCGCAGTTTTTTAGAGATGGCCGCAAAGTTTCCCGGATGTCAAGATCCCGCCATGATTAGAAAATCCATTTGCTGGTTTTCCGATTTCGTTTTTTTTTCTTACATTTTTGTCTGAATAAATCATTTACATGAAAGGTCTATGCAGTCGAAGAACACATATCTGACGAAATCACGCCTCACCGTCAACAATCAAACGTTTGCGATGTTCTCTCTCCGGGCATTAGAGAAACAACTTTCGAGGAATCTCGCGCAGTTGCCTTATTCATTGCGCATCTTGCTGGAGAACCTGTTGCGTCACGAAGACGGCCAGTCCGTCCGGAGGGAGGACATTGAAGCGCTGGCAAACTGGAATCCGACGGCGGCGGCTGACAGGGAGATAGCCTTCATGCCGGCGCGAGTGTTATTGCAGGATTTCACGGGAGTACCATGTGTGGTTGACCTGGCAGTAATGCGCGACGCCATTGTGAGAATGGGCGGGGATCCGAACAAGGTCAATCCTCTGCAACCCGTCGACCTGGTCATTGACCACTCTGTGCAGGTAGATGAGTACGGTTCAGAAATGGCATTCAGAATCAACGCTGAGAAAGAATTTGAACGGAACAAAGAGCGCTACGCGTTCCTGCGTTGGGGGCAGCAGGCATTTGAGAATTTTCGTGTTGTACCGCCCGACACCGGAATTGTCCATCAGGTGAACCTTGAATATCTTGCCCGCGTCGTGTTCACAAAGCAAGTTGATGGACAACTGCAGGCATATCCGGATACTCTTGTTGGCACCGACTCTCACACGACGATGATTAACGGTCTTGGTGTCCTTGGCTGGGGGGTTGGAGGGATTGAAGCCGAGGCGGCGATGCTTGGCCAGCCAATTTCAATGCTTATTCCCAAAGTGGTCGGCTTTAAACTCCGCGGCAATCTAAAACCCGGTGCGACCGCGACGGATCTGGTTTTAACCGTAACTCAGATGCTGCGCAAGAAAGGTGTGGTCGGAAAATTTGTAGAATTTTATGGTCCGGGTGTTTCTTCGCTGAGCCTTGCCAATCGCGCAACTATTGCGAACATGTCGCCCGAGTACGGAGCGACAATGGGATTTTTCCCCGTTGACGAGGAGACAATCAACTATCTTCGTTTCACCGGGCGAGACAATGACCTTGCATCACTCGTTGAGGCGTATTGCAAAGAACAACGGATCTTCCGTACGGACGGAGAAACCGAGCCGATTTATTCTGACACAATAGAACTCGACCTCGGCACCGTAGACCCGAGCATCGCCGGACCGAAGAGGCCTCAAGACCGGATATCGCTGTCCCAGTCAAAATTCGCTTACCGTAAGGCACTTATTGAAATGGTCACGACGAAAGGTCTTCCGCTCGACCGGGCGAGTGCTGAAAAGTGGGCGGACGGCGCCGGGACAAAAGACGGGGGGATGGATAGCATATTGAAACAGGTTCCCGTCAATTATGGAGGAAAAGATTTTCAGTTTGGCCATGGCGCCGTTGTCATCGCTGCAATCACGAGCTGTACGAATACCTCCAATCCATCGGTAATGGTGGCCGCCGGACTTCTTGCGAAGAAAGCGGCGGAGAAAGGGCTCCAATCGAAACCGTGGGTGAAAACAAGTCTTGCTCCCGGTTCGAAAGTCGTCACCGAGTATCTGCACGAAGCGGGTCTGGACAAGTCGCTCGATCGACTTGGCTTTCATCTCGTAGGATACGGCTGTACGACATGCATTGGTAATAGTGGACCCCTCCCGGAACCGGTTTCAAAAGCAATTCAGGAAAACGACTTTGTCGTCACTTCCGTCCTCTCCGGGAACAGGAATTTTGAGGGACGCGTTCAGCAGCAGGTGCGCGCAAACTATCTCGCTTCTCCTCCGCTGGTAGTCGCATACGCGCTTGCCGGGACGATGGATATCGATTTGCAGCGGGAACCCATCGGCAACAGCCCCGGCGGCCAACCGGTCTATCTCAAGGATATCTGGCCGTCACCCGAAGAAGTCGAATCGACCATTCGGTCTTGCGTGAAATCGGACATGTACCGCCGCCAGTATTCGGATGTATTCAAAGGAGATGAGCGCTGGAAAACACTGACCGTGCCGACGGGCCGTCAGTATGTGTGGGAAAATCAATCAACGTATATTAAAGCTGCACCGTTCTTCGAAAACATGCCAAAGGAACCGCGACCGCTCACGGATATTCGCGGAGCACGAGTGCTGGCATTGTTCGGAGACTCCATCACAACTGACCACATTTCCCCCGCAGGCTCGATTGCTGAAAAAAGTCCTGCCGGGCACTATCTGCTCGCCCACGGTGTTGAAAAGAAGGATTTCAATTCGTACGGTGCCCGTCGCGGTAACCATGATGTCATGATGCGCGGAACGTTTGCGAATATCCGGTTACGCAATCTGCTCGCACCAGGAACAGAGGGGGGATGGACGATTCATCGATCTTCCGGCGAGCCGGTCACTATTTTCGATGCTGCAATGAAGTATAGGGATGAAGGAACACCTCTCCTCATTATCGCGGGTAAAGAGTACGGCTCGGGCTCATCGCGCGATTGGGCGGCCAAGGGACCACGAATGCTCGGCGTGCGGGCTGTCATCGCCGAGAGCTTTGAACGTATTCACCGGAGCAACCTCGTGGGGATGGGCATACTGCCTCTTCAGTTTGAAGATGGACAGAATTGGAAAACGCTTGGCTTGTCAGGATTAGAGGACTATGATGTCGATGGCGTCGCTTCCGACCTGCGTCCGGGCAAGAAGATGAAAATTACGGCCCGAGGCAAGGAAGGCGCCACCGTAACATTTTCTGCCATTTGCCGTATCGATACGCCGAATGAAATCGATTACTACAAGAACGACGGCATCCTGCAGTTCGTGTTGAGATCGTTGTTGAAGCCATAGGATTCCCACCTGTAGCTTCCCTCCGCGAACGCGTGAGAGCTGCGTTGATGCTGGGAAGCAGTGGACGATCTACTGCCGCCGTCAGTGGATCTTCGATTCTTGCAAATCATCCATTTTTTCGCTAAATTTTCAAAGAAATTCGATGAATAAAGGATGTTGAAACCCAAATGAATTCTGTGAAAACTGTCTTCTTGATGACACTGTTAATGGTGTTCCTTTTGATCGTCGGAGGATTGCTCGGCGGCCAGCAGGGTATGATCCTGGCGCTTGTGATATCATTGGTCATGAACTTCGGTTCCTACTGGTTCTCCGACAAGATTGTCCTGATGATGTACCACGCAAAGGAGGTCACGGAAGCCGAAGAACCGAGATTGTATTCGATCGTTTCCAGAGTGGCAGTAGCCGCACAATTGCCCCTTCCAAGGGTGTATATCATTCCCAACGACACGCCGAATGCTTTTGCGACCGGGCGTAATCCCGAACATGCTGCCGTCGCTGCCACACAGGGTATTCTCAATTTGCTCAGCGATGACGAGCTTGAAGGAGTACTGGCTCATGAATTTGCTCATATCAAACATCGCGATATTCTGACCGGGACAATCGTTGCCACGATGGTCGGGACAATCGTGTTCATCGCCCGGATGGCCGGGTGGTCCATGATGTTTGCCGGGGGAGGGCGGGGCAACCGGCGTGGTTCGAACGGACTCGGTGAACTTCTCCTGCTCATCGTCGCCCCTATCGCTGCGACGGTCGTTCAACTCGCGATTTCCCGTTCCCGTGAATTCGCTGCCGACGAAGGAGGAGCGCATATCACCCACAGGCCGCTCTCGCTGGCGAACGCTCTGCAAAAGCTCGAACGCGGTGTTCAGCAAATTCCGATGGAAAGAAATTCGCCGGCGACGGCACATCTGTTTATCGTCAGCCCGCTGCATGGTGGCGGGGTCATGAAGTTATTTTCCACACACCCGCCGCTCCAGGAACGGATTGAACGTCTCCAGAAGATCGCAATGGCCGGAGCCTGATGTAGGATTCTGATTTTGTTTATCAACATAATTCCAACAATTGTTTGAGAGAAAAAAGGCATTCCATGACTGAAGAATCCTCGGTGTACTACGAACCGACCCCTATTCCGGACAAGAATAACCCTTTTGAATCGATGATGAAGCGATTCGATGTGGCCGCGGACATTTTGAAACTCGAACCGGGAGTTTACAAGTATCTCAAAACTCCAACCAAGCAAGTCATCATCTCGATTCCAATCCAGATGGACGATGGACGGATGGAGATTTTCGAGGGGTACCGTGTCATTCACAATGACGTACTTGGTCCTTCGAAGGGCGGCATCCGTTATGCTCCCGATGTCTCGCTGGATGAGGTGAAAGCCCTTGCCGCCTGGATGACCTGGAAGTGTGCGGTGATGAATATTCCTTTCGGCGGGGCGAAAGGCGCCGTCCGATGCGATGTTACCAAACTCACGAGAGTCGAACTCGAAAAAATCACCCGCCGGTATACTTCGAACCTGCTCGATGTGTTCGGACCAGACAGGGATATCCCCGCCCCCGATATGAATACCGACGAGCAGGTCATGGCCTGGATCATGGATACATACAGCATGCACATGAAGCGGACGGAAACGGCGGTAGTAACAGGCAAGCCGCTGATCATCGGCGGCTCGCTCGGCCGCCGCGAAGCTACTGGGCGCGGTTGCATGATTACGACGCTTGCTGCGATGGAAAAACTTGGCATCAAGCCGACGGACACGACTGTTGTTGTTCAGGGTTTTGGCAATGTCGGTTCGGTGACCGCCGAGCTTCTCGCCGAACGTGGATGTAAGATCGTCGGCATTTCCGACGTGAGCACGTCGTGTGTGAACACCAATGGAATTAATGTTGAAGAAGCTTTGAAATGGGTAAGCAAACACCGGTTGCTGAAAAGTTTCCCTGGCGCCGACCATATCCGCCCGGAGACGTTCCTTGAACTGCCGTGCGACGTTCTCGTCCCCGCCGCCCGCGAAGGACAGATCACCGCAAAGAATGCTTTGAAGATTAAAGCAAAGATCATCTGTGAGGGAGCAAACGGACCAACGGTGGCAAACGCAGACCCAATCCTTCAGCAGAAGGGGATTATGGTCATACCGGATATCCTCGCGAATGCAGGCGGCGTGACGGTATCATACTTTGAGTGGGTGCAGGATCGCATAGGCTATTTCTGGACTCTCGACAGGGTGAACAGAAGGTTGGAACGGATGATGCGTCAATCGTTTGAGACTGTCTATAGCACTGCCCAACACTACAAGGTATCCCTCAGAATTGCGGCGTACATCATCGCAATTGATAAAGTCGCAAAAACATTGAAGGTACGGGGCATCTACGGCTAATCATCGGCTGGGCGAATTGCTGAAGAAAAAACTCCTCGGTGTCGTTGTTCTGCTCTTCGTTTTGGAGGGTACTTCACTGTGCTCCGTGAGTGGTGGAAATGATATGCACGGTTCGACGAAAACCAATCTCGAGGTTCTCCAGACTATTCTGGTTAAACTGAGCAAGGATATTGCAGCTCAATCGAAATTTGAAGGGGGCGACCGCGTTGCTGTGAGAATTCAGCCTGCCGACGACTCGTGGCTCGTGGGACAATCATTGACAGCGGCTCTTCGGGAACTGGGGGCACAGGTATTCTCGGATTCTCTCCCGAAGGGTGACCAGTTGGCACGGGCGACGACTCCGCGGTATTCAGTGAATGCAATGATCGTGAATATGCAAATCCACTATGACACGCCGTTCCATGACGGCATTTTCGGTCCGGAAAAGGTTCGGCGAACTGCAGCGGTCTCGCTGGCCTATCAATCGTCTGATGATGAAACGAAAGAAATCCGTTCCAGCCGGACTCTCTCGCAAGACGATGTCGACACGGTGCTCGTGGGAGAGATTGCCACTCTCGAGCAGCCGGCTCTCAAGAGCACGCATGCGATTCTGCCAGATGAAAATGCCATGGACCGTTTCCTCGAGCCCTTGATCATTGTCGGGACGACCGCCGTGGCAGTTTACCTGTTCTTTCACATACGAAGCTGACGTGGCAGCCAACATGGAAAACCGGGTGAAAGGAGTTCTTGCGGCGGTTATCATCACGCTTCTATCGGGGTTGCTTGGTTCCTGTGGCTCGTCGAAGCCGGCCCTCACGCTTAGCGCCGAGGATCGGTATAACGAGGGTAAGAAGAAGTTCCTCGAGGGCGACTATCTGGAGGCCATCAACGAATTTGAAGTTGTGAAACTTCAATTCACCGGATCCACCGTTGCCGACAGTGCCCAGTTTTATCTGGGGGAGTCTCATTATCAACGCGAAGAATTCCTCCTCGCTGCGGAGGAATTCCAAAACCTTCGGCGCAATTTCCCGACAAGTCCGCTGGTACCGCTTGCACAGCACAATATCGCCATGTGCTACTATAACCTGTCCCCCAAGTCATATCTCGACCAGAAGTACACTGCGCGGGCGATTGATGAATTTCAAACATTTATCGAATACTATCCGAAGGACGACCTTGTTCATGACGCTGAAGCAAAAATTCAGGAACTGAATGCCCGTCTCGCAGAGAAAGAGTACGATACGGCAGAACTCTACATGAAACTCGAGCGTTACAAAGCAGCGACCTACTACTACAACAGCGTCGTGGAGAAGTATCATGACAGCCCGTTTGCCGAACCCGCATTGATCGGAAAGATCAGATCCCTGATGGCCCGGAAAAAATATGACGAGGCAAAACCGGAGGTGGAAAAATTTCTGGAAAAATACCCTCTGAGCAAATACAAGAGCGAGGTGGAATCGGTTCAGCGGAACATCAACGACCATTTACAGAGCGATTCGGCGGACGTTCCCCGTCAACAGCAAATCGATTCCGCGCACTGATGCCTACAATCAAGGAAGCATAATGTCGACGAAGAAGAGCAAAAGGGGAAGGCAACGATTTGTAAAAGACTCTCAGGTTGAAATGACGCAGTTGGTGCTTCCCAACGATACCAACCAGCTCGGCAATCTCCTTGGCGGTCGTTTGATGGAGTGGATGGACATTGCTGCAGCAATCTCGGCGCAGCGTCATTCCAACCGCATTTGTGTTACCGCCGCCGTCGATTACCTGGTCTTCCACCAACCGATCAAGCTCGGAGAAGTAGTGACTCTCCGTGCCTCCGTGAATCGCGTCTTCGAAACTTCAATGGAAGTAGGCGTTCAGGTGTTGGCAGAGAACCAGTTGACGGGAGAGCGAAAGACCGCAAACACTGCTTACCTGACCTTTGTGGCCGTCGATGAACGTAACAATCCCGTAAGAATTCCTCCCGTTATCCCTCAGTCCGTGCTGGAAAAACGCCGCTACGAGGAAGCCATGGTGCGCCGTACACATCGTCTGAATTCCCGCCGGAGTGAGAATAAATCAGATCAACACTAACAACGCAGGAATACCGATACTCGCTCGGATACATCGTTTGACCTCAATCCGAATACTCTATGCACTTGTGGCGCTTTACATTTTATCCTTATGTCAACTTTATTCAAGGCAGCGTTCCGCCACGTTTGGAGTTGTATCGGAGTTGAAAACGGTCCGCGGCGCCCGGGGCATCTTGGCCGCGGATTTCAACGGTGACGGGATCCCGGACCTTGCGACGTTTAGTAACAATCAAGTCTATCTCCATTTTCAGGAGAATGACACGGTGCGATGGCGAACGGTACCGGTGCGCTTCGATGTTCAGATTGTCGACATCGTGGCAGCTCACTGCGATAATGACCGCCTCTCTGATCTCGTCATGATCACCGAGCATCCATCGGAGATACAGGTGTATCTCGGGAAAACGGACGATAAATTTTCCTTCCGGTGGAAGGCCCCCCTGAATCAAACGTTCGAAAACGTCGTTGTGGGCGATATCAACAACGACGGAAAGGTTGACATCCTCTTGTTCGGCAAGAAAGAGCCCGGCATTACCGCGTTTCTTGGAAACAACAACGGAACCTTCGGTGCACCGGTTACTATCTTGTCGGACTACACTTTCAGCACGGTCGCTGTGGAGGACTTTAATGAAGATGGGATAAACGATGTGCTCGCGGTCAACTGGATCTCCAACGAGGTGCTGCTCTTTTCCGGGTTTGGCAAAATGAAATTCAGCAATCCGTCGGTCCTTTCTTTCGAGGATGAGCCGACCGAAGTTGCTACCGCTTTTATCGATTCCGGTTTTACAAAAGATCTGGTAGTGGGATTCTCGGAAAAAAAAGAAATACAGACGTTCGCAGGGGATGGATTTGGAGGATTTACCCATCTGCAGACAATTCCCCTTGAATCTGTCCCGTCTCAAATTGGAGTTGCGGACTTCAATGCAGATGGAAAGCAAGATATCGTTTTGTTCAGTCAAGAACGGAAGTGTATTGAGGTATTGTTGAACAACGGGATGGGCGGGTATGCGGATCGTTCCCTGTTCGCAGCAGGTAAATCACCAGAGGAATTCACGATCTTCACAGATGAGTACAAGTCCTTTCCCGATATCGCCATCGTGGACAACGACCGGTCGCATCTACGGCTGCTGCAAAACTCGGCCGTAAGGGTGGTCCGGGCGAAACAAATGTCCTATTGCTTGGGCTTGCAACCGACGGGTATCTTGGTCGCGGATGTTAATTCGGACGGTTGGCCGGATATTCTGGTGGGGAATAGCGGTTCTCAGAGTATCTCACTTTTGACAAATTATGGAGATGGGACCTTTGAAGGGCAAATCTCCTTTCCGACTTCGTTCAATGTGAGTTCCCTGCTTTACTGTCTCCGTAATGATACCCTCTCGAAAGTGCTTGCAACAGACATTAAACAAGACAAGGTCTCAATTACAGACTTGAGCGCGAAAGACTTGTCGCACCTTTCGTATGCGCTGACTGCCTCCTTTGAACCGGATATACTCCTGGCGACTCTCGGGAAGAACAACGCATTCCTGACGATTTTTGACCTGGATCACGGAGAATTGCCGCGCGATGTCTCCCTCATGAAGTTTCAACAAATCTCGCAAACACGTTTTGTGGAACAGAGTTTCTCGATTCATCCCAACGGTCCTGCGATTGCGGCGAGCATCGGTGACTTTGACGGCGACGGAATCCTCGACGTAGCGTATCTCTCCCTCAACAAGAAACTGAAAAAAATTGAGGCCTACGAGTCAAAAGGAACTGCAGCAACGGAATTTATCACGCCAAGGCTTGCGTTCAGGTTGGAGGGGCAGGATACTGTCAGCGCTTTTCTCTGGTCGGCAGACCTCAACAACGACGGGATACAGGATCTCGTCATGCTCCTCCGTGAGCCCGTGAATCTCCTGTATACGTCACTTGGTCGGCGCGATACCACATTGGCGGCTCCTCAAACAGATACGAATTATGTTGTGAATGTCCTCTCGAAAGACAGGCTGAAATTTTTCGATGTGAACGGAGACGGGAAGATCGATATCATTCTTGACAACAGTCTCACGAAAACGATACAAGTATATTTTGGGAACGGGGACGGGACATTCTCGGCACCCGTGAGACTAATGAATTCCGAAGGATTGGGCGGCTTTGCCATTGAGGACATCAACAAAGATGACATCCCTGAATTGATAGTTACGGATACCGGCAATGGAGTGCTGAAGATTGTTTCTATAGAATGAAGAGAACATGCCGGCTATTCTATTCCAGGGATCGAATCTGAAGAAGGTGTTCAACCGGAGCACGATTTTTTCGGATATTCACATCGAGCTGAAAGAGACGCAGTCACTCGCTATTACGGGACGAAACGGAAGTGGCAAAACCACGTTGCTGAAGATTCTGGCGGGCGTTTTGTCGGCGACAACAGGGGGCGTTGAATTCTCACTGGGCGGAAGCCCTATCGACCCCATTGAGAGGTTTCGATTTCTCGGGTTTGTATCGCCGTATCTTCAGTTGTACGACGAATTCACCGCATGGGAAAATCTCGATCTCTCCCGAAGAATCCGGGCGATCCATGCCGAGAACAGCCGGTTGCAGTCACTGCTGGAACGCGTAGGGTTATCATCACGGAACGATAACCCCGTACGAACATTTTCATCAGGTATGAAACAGCGCCTCAAGTACGCCTGCGCGCTTCTTCACGATCCTCCGGTGCTTCTGCTCGACGAGCCGACCGCAAATCTGGACGTCGACGGGAAATCTATGGTTCAGGCTATCATCAAGGAACAACGACAACATGGGGTGGTGATCATCGCCACTAACGAACCGGACGAGGTCACATGGTCGGGCTCCATCCTCAACCTGGACAGTCGTCCACAGACGAGGTGAACCTGTGCGGCCATCTTCATTTATGACCCCGCTTATCACCGTGTTCCTGAAGGACCTGCGGTCCGAATTGCGGACGCGGTATGCCTTGAACGCGCTCATCATGTTTGTCGTCACCACCATTTCCATTGTTCTCTTCGCTATTGGAAATGAAAACGTTTCGGTGGAGATACTTTCCGGCGTTCTCTGGATCATCATTTTCTTTTCCACAATGTCAGGGCTGTCCCGGACATTCGTAAGTGAGGAAGAACGGGGAACCGTCATGACTCTTCAGTTGATGACGCGGCCTCTGACGGTTTATTTCGGGAAACTTCTGTTCAACTTCGTGCTGCTTTTTGCAATGAACGTTTTCACCATCGCACTCTATTTGATCCTTATTTCCACGTTCACGATCAAGAGCTATCTCATTTTCACCTTGACGGTGTTCCTCGGGACATGCGGGCTTGCGAGCGCATCGACCATCATTGCTGCGATAATTGCCAAGGCGAACACAAAAGGAACGCTGTACCCCGTGCTCTCTTTCCCCATTCTGCTTCCCCTGCTGCTGACTGTTATCAACGGTACCCAGCTTGCCGTGGATGGCGCGGCGGTCAGCGAATCTTTCGGAGTATTTCAGGTGCTCATTGCCTACGTCACCGTCATAACCACCGTGTCGTATCTCCTCTTCCCGTTTATTTGGCGGGAGTGACGCGAATTTTTTTAAATCTCAAGGAGTTTATTATATTGAAGCAAGTGACGTTACGCAAAACAATGTTCGATGTCCAAAGTCCGAAGCACTAAATCATAGATAAATTCGAAGCACGAAATCCGAAATCTTAAACAAATTTAAAATCCTAAAACCCAAATCCAAAACACCCTATGGTTACTCATTTAGATGCTGACCAAAAGAATGTCAGCAGGACGAGGCGAGCGTTAGAATGCCAATACGGTTTAGAGTTTAGATATTAGAGTTTGGGATTTGTTTAGGATTTAGATATTCGGATTTAAGATTTACTCAGGTTCTAGGTATTCGAATTTCGAATTTGACATTGACAATTATAGCTCTGCGAAACATCACTGGGTAATTCCGAAATTTCATATGGATAATTGAAGCTGATGAAAATTCTCTTGGGCATATGGCTTTCACTCGTGATTGTCGCGGCATTGGCGTTTCCGATCGTTCCGGTTCCCCAACAGTGGTACGAGTTCCCGATCATTCCGGGTCTCGAGGAAAAAGCGAGGATTCTCTTTTTTCATGTCCCCATGTCGTGGGTGACCGTCGTGGCGTTCATGGTCTCGATGATCTACGGGATCAGATACCTCGCCAAGAAAAATCTCGATGACGACGTAAAATCGGTCTCCTCGGCCAGCCTGGGTTTGATGTTCTGCCTTCTTGCGACGATTACCGGTTCGATCTGGGCGAAGTTCAACTGGGGATCCTTCTGGAACTGGGACCCGAGGGAAACATCTATTTTCATGTTGCTCTTAATTTACGGGGCGTATTTTGCCCTGCGCTCGGCGCTCGACACGGAAGAAAAGAGAGCGACATTGTCGGCAGTATATTCTATCATCGCGGGTGTGACCGTTCCCTTTTTCATCTTCATCATGCCGCGCATCGTTGCAAGCCTTCATCCTGAACCGATTGTGAACGCCCAGGGTAAAGTTCATATGAACAGCACAATGCTCGTCGTGTTCCTCAGTTCCCTCGCGGGGTTTTCCGCATTGTATTGGTGGATGTTTACATTGAAGGTTCGGGCTCAACGGTTGGAGAATAAGAGTTTGCAGTAAGAAAGCTGTTGGTTTGGTTGTACGTGTACTATCACTCTCCTGGTCGGGTTTCTCTTGACGATTGTCAGGCGAGTCAAAGAGGCAAGAATGGGTAGTTGAAACGGAGTCTCGTGCTCCCATCTGCCCTGCGGAGCACGGGGAATGGATCTTTCAATCCTTGTCGAGGTCGACCCGCTTCAATCGCAGGGAATTGCTTACAACCGACACCGAACTGAACGCCATCGCACCCGCGGCGATCATAGGATTCAGAGCTCCTACAACTGCCAGAGGTATTAAAACAATATTGTAAACGAAAGCCCAGAATAGATTCTGGTATATTGTTTTAACCATTCTCTTCGAAAGCCTAATCACTCGCACCAAATCTTCCAGATCACCCTTTACCAGCGTTATGTTTCCGACTTCATTTGCGATATCTGTCCCTGTTCCAATGGCAATCCCGAGGTCGGCTTTCGCAAGCGCGGGAGCATCGTTGATTCCATCACCAACGAATGCTACCACTTTTCCGCTATCTTGAAGTCTGGCAATTGCGTCGATCTTGTCCTGTGGCAGCAATTCTGCATAATAGTCCCGAATTCCAACTTCCCTGGCGATCATTCCGGCAGTATGTGGGTTATCTCCCGTGAGCATTGCAACTTCATATCCGTAGCCAACGAGTTCGCCAATGGCTTCCTTTGCACCATCCCTGACCATGTCTGCAATTCCGATCACTCCTGCCAGTGAACTACCCACGATGACATACACCGAGGTTTTCGGTGATAGAGTGAGCGTCGAAATCAATGAGTCATGCTTTTCTAAATTGACACCTAGATCTTGTAACAGACTTTTATTTCCAACGGTTACCGTCCTATTTTCAAGTAATACTTTTATCCCTTTTCCCGTTATTGAAATGAAGTCCTTTCCCGGAAGCAGGTCAATTCCTGAACTCCTGGCAAACTCGGTGACTGCTTCGGCGAGAGGGTGTTCGGAGTACTGTTCGGCAGAAGCGGCCAGTTGGAGGAGCTGATTATCCGTAAAGGGGGGAATGGCGATAATGTCCGTAACACTTGGCTTTCCCCAGGTTATGGTACCTGTTTTGTCAAGTAGAATGACATCCAACCTTTTGATTATTTCGAGTGCTTCGGCGTCCTTTATAAGAATGCCATGCTCCGCCCCCTTGCCGACTCCGACCATGATCGCCGTCGGCGTAGCCAGTCCCAGGGCACATGGGCACGCCACTATTAGAACGGCCACGAAGCTAACAAGTGCCTGAACGAGCTTTGGATCTGTCCCGAAAACATACCACCTTATGAACGTGAGTACCGCAATAGCAATTACCGCCGGCACAAACACAGCCGCGACTTTGTCTGCAAGTCGTTGAATCGGGGCTTTCGACTCCTGAGAAGCCTCGACCAATCGGACGATTTGAGCGAGGACGGAATCCTTACCAACATTCTTTGCCTGGATTTTGAAACTCCCTGTCCTGTTGATAGTTGCCCCGATCACTTCATCTCCAATCTTCTTCTCGACCGGTAGGCTCTCACCGGTCACCATTGATTCGTCGACTGAAGAGTATCCTTCAATGACCACTCCGTCCACCGGTATTTTCTCCCCAGGTTTCACGATGACCACGTCTCCTGCGAGTACCTGGTCAATAGGCACTGCAACTTCAAGATTGTCCCGGAGCACGAGAGCGTTCTTCGGACTCAGGCCCAGTAGCTTTCTGATGGCATCAGAAGCCCGGCCTTTGGCTCTTGCCTCAAGAAACCTCCCGAGCAGAATGAGGGTGATAATGACCGCCGACGTGTCATAGTAAGTCGCAAATTGTCCGTCAGCGCCTTGGAACACCCGGGGGGCGAACGTCATCGCCGCGCTGTAAAGATACGCCGACAACGTACCGACGGCAACGAGCGTATTCATATCCGCGTTGAAGTGCCTTGCAGTGGCCCAAAAACCTCTGAAGAATCGCTTTCCAGGCCAAAACATGACGATGGAGGTAAGCACGAACAAGACGTAATTGATCGCAGGCTCTTCTTGCGCGAAGAACATGCCGAGGACCAGAATGGGAAGAGTCAACAGCGCACTTGCCAATAATTCTGATTTGAGCTTCTGAAACTCTTTCAATCTCGACTGTTCGGCGGCGCTAAAGGCTTCACCTGCCGGAGCCTCCAAAACGGCATAGCCTACCTTTTCGATGGACCTTTTGAATGCACTGAAGCCGGTCCTGGCGGGATCGAATTCAACCGTGGCAGACTCTGTAAGAAGATTGACCGCGGCTCTACGGACTCCCTCAACCTTGCTTAATTCCGTCTGGATTCTGTTTACACAACTCGCGCAGCTCATCCCACGGATAGGAATGACGACTTTTTGTGTTTCCTGCCGATGATGGTTATGGAAAGGTGGGGAAACGACTCGCATATTGCCGGCAACGTCGAATTCTGGCATCACCTTCGACAGGGTTGTGCCGCTCAGGAAAGACTCGGGTGTCTTGTCAAAAAGGTGCTTGCATCCGACCGAGCAAAAATAGTATTTCTCTCCCTTATATTCGCTCGTTCCGGCCGCACGGTTTTCGTCGACCATCATGTCGCAGACAGGGTCTCGTTTCATAGTGATCGTTTATGAGAAAGGATTCAGTGGACGGGACCGCCGGCGGCGGTCTTCGAATACCGTCAGCCGTCTATCTTACAGCATTTATCGAGTTTATCGTATGCGTCCGGATTTCGCTTGCGTCCATTCGCATCATATCCTGCCTCGGTAACTGCCTCTTCGATCGCCTGAACATTCGTTTGCAGGGGCACAAACTTCACCTGAGCGGACTTTTTGTCCAGGTCGATTTCAACATCCTTGACGCCCTCGACATGGTAGATTGCCGTACGAATTGTTTTTGCGCATTTGTCGCAAACCATGCTGGGCAGGGTGATGCTTGCTGTTTCGACTTTCAGGAGCGGGTTATCGCTCGGTTTTTTGCCGGAACAACTGAAAGTCGCAATTACGAGCAGGAGTAATAGAATGTTCTTCATAGACTTCATTTCAATATTTGAAAGACGCACTGATTTATATTCTCATTTTCCAATCACGGACGATAGCTGCATCGATCTGAACCTCTTCCCCGACAACACTGCTCGGAATTGGAGCCGGAGGATACTTCTGGCATGAACCCTGAGTCCCTTCGAGGTTGCCCAGCTTCCAACGTGTCCCGCAAGAGGGACAAAACTTTACTCCTTGCGTTATCGGTCTATGGCACGATGTACAGAATTTGTCGCTCAATCGATTTTTCCGCCTGAAGGGTTCTGGTTCTTCCTTGTAAACAAAAAGCCGTTCCTATGAGAGCACAGGAACGGCCGAGAATTTACTGGGGGCTGTTACTTGTTCTTTTGGCCATCTGTTGCCGCTTTATCGGACTTCTCCGATTTTGTCTCAGCTTTTGCTTCACTGGTCTTATGCTGGGCGCAGCAGTCCATTTTCCCGGTCGATTTGGCCGATGACTTTTTTCCGGATTTTTGCATGTCGCAGCATCCTTTGTCGGCAGTTTTGCAGTCTTTCATCTGAGAGCAATCCTTCATATCCGAAGCCTTCGTGCCGCTCATGCAGCAGCTTGCGGTGGATTTGCTTGCCGTCGTTTTCTTGCTGGTTTTTGTCTTTTGAGTACCGGCAAGTGCGACCGAGAACACAAAACACGCTACAATGAGAAGAGAGAATAATGACCGTATCTTCATCGTCGATTCCTTCATGGTTAGTTGATGATTACTTGCTTAAATTTACAAAATATATCCGAATTTCCAAATGGCTCGAATAGCGATTGTTCTCCAGGGAAACCTGCCCGAAATATGTGGAGAAGTGCTGAAAAAGGGCATGACTATTATGTATATGAACGCTGATTGTGGAGAGCGAGTTCCTAGTGCCATTCCAACTAATTTTAGCGAATAGCGTGAAGCTAAAATTACTGTTGGATAGGCACTAGTAGCCGATCCCGCATCTCAATGCCTTGCGCCCGATGCTTTCAGTGTTCCCCGCCGCAAAGCAGCCTCTTTCATCATCGAAAAAATGATAGGGGTGACGAACAGGACGTGAATCGCTGAAGTAACGATTCCGCCGATCATCGGAGCGGCAATGGGTTTCATTACATCGGATCCCGTGCCGGTACTCCACATTATCGGCATGAGGCCGATGAGATTTGTGGCGACCGTCATGACCTTGGGCCGCAGACGCAGTACGGCGCCATCGATCGTCGCCTGCCTGATGTCATCTACCGTGAGGGAACCAGCGAGCAATCGCCGGTCGAGCGATTCATGGAGGTAGATCACCATGACGACGCCCGTTTCGACCGCGACTCCATAAAGCGCTATGAACCCGACCCATACAGCAACGCTAAAATTGTATCCCAGGAAGAAAATCAGGTAAACGCCGCCGATCAGGGCAAATGGAACTGAAAGCATCACCATGGATGCTTCCAGGAACGACTTGAACGTGAAGTAGAGCATCACGAAAATGATCAGGAAGACGACCGGCAACACGATTTCGAGGCGGTTTTTTGCGCGCAGATGATTCTCGTACTCGCCGCTCCATGAAACATAGTAGCCCGCTGGAAGTCGCAGGCGCTTATTGAGAACCTCTTTCGCCTCATCGACGAACCCTCCGAGGTCCCGCCCGCGAACATTGAGAAAAACGATCGAGCGCAATAATCCATTTTCGCTGTTGACCATCGGCGGCCCGGGAGTTTGACGGATGTCGGCAAGTTGCACGAGTGGTATGAAACTATATTTCTGGTTTGAGCCTGGAGATTGGGGTTCCGGAGTGAGGCCCGCTTCCGATATCGATGTCGCGCTACTTGTTGAACCCATACCATTTGCGGCACCGTTGGATGGCGGAGAAGTGCTTTCCATGCCTGCCGTTCCTGTGCGGGGAACCGGGACGAGGAGGCGTTTCAGCGCGTCAACATTGTCGCGATAATCCTTGGCGAACCGGACCCTAATGGGAAAGCGTCGCCTTCCCTCCACGGTTGTGGAGATATTCTCGCCGCCGATCGCCGTCTCAACAACGTTGAGGACATCACCCACATTGATGCCGTAGCGTGCCACGGCATCCGGTTTGATTGCGATGTCCAGGAATTCTCCTCCGGTGACACGCTCGGCGTAGAGGTCGACCGCCCCGCGGAGGGTCCCGAGGATTCGTTCGGCCTGAATCGCCAGGCGCTCGAGAGTATCGAGGTTGTCTCCGAATACCTTCACTCCAATATCAGTGCGAACACCCGTCGAAAGCATGTTGATGCGGTTAATGATCGGCTGAGTCCAGCCGTTGCGGACTCCCGGAATCTGAAGTCGCCGGTCGAGTTGCTCGATGATCTCATCCTTTGTCATTCCCTTTCGCCACTGGGATTTAGGTTTGAGAAGAATGATCGTTTCAATCATGCTGATCGGAGCGGGGTCTGTCGAAGTTTCCGCACGGCCAACTTTTCCGAGGACCTGTTCTACTTCGGGAAAATCGGCTATGATCCTGTCCTGAACCTGTAGAATTCGTTTCGCCTCGGTGATGGATACGTTCGGCAGTGTCACAGGCATGAACAGCAGACTTCCTTCGTCAAGTGGCGGCATGAATTCGGACCCGATGTGCGTGATCATCGGAATGGTGATAAGAAGTGCTAGAATATTGATTGCCAGAGTCGTTTTCCGGAACTTCAAGGCGGTCTCGAGAACCGGTTTGTACAGTCCCATGAGGAAACGTGAGACCGGATTCTTTTCTTCAGGACGGAATTTCCCTCTCATCAACATGGTCATCAACATCGGGACGAGCGTTATGGAAATAATCGCCGATGAAGCCAGCGCGAACGTCTTCGTCCACGCGAGCGGATGAAAGAGTTTCCCTTCCTGACCTTGTAACATGAAAATAGGGAGGAAGGAAACGACGATGATCGCCAGGGAAAAGAAAATTGCACGACCGACCTGCTGTGCTGAGCGAATCGAAATCTCGGTGTAATCTATCGGGCCCCCCTGGAGCTGTGCCTGTGCTATGTTCCGGTATGCGTTTTCGACGAGAACAATGGAGGAGTCGACGAGCACGCCTATCGCGATCGCAAGGCCGCCCAGACTCATAATGTTGGAAGTAATCCCAAACTGCTTCATCAGGATGAATGCCATCAGAACCGAAACCGGAAGCTCAATGAGGATGCGAAGAGCACTCCGGAAATGGAAGATGAAAACCATGATGATGAGGCTTACCACGAGGGCTTCTTCGATCAACGCATCTCGCAGCGTATCGATGGAACGATCAATCAGATCGGAACGGTCGTACGCCGGTTTGATCTCGACTCCTTTCGGTAACCCCCCCTGAATTTCCGAAATTTTCGCTTTCACCCGTTCGATAACATCCCTGGCATTTTCACCGTAACGCATGACGATGATGCCGCCGACAACCTCGCCGGTACCGTTTTTGTCGAGCATACCGGGCCTCAGGTCGTTTCCCATCTGGACAGTGCCGACATTGCGAACGTAAATGGGCACGCCGTTTTTTCCCGTTCCCACGACAATGTTCTCGATTTCCTTTGTGGAGTGAACATATCCCAACCCTCGTACATACATTTGTGCGCCATTTGATTCAACGACCTTCCCACCGACGTCGCGGTTGGACGCTGTGATAGCGGCGACGACCGCACTAAAGTTGACATCGTGCGCACCAAGCTTGTTGGGATCCAGGTCGACTTGATATTGTTTGACAAAACCGCCGATGCTCGCGACTTCCGCCACGCCGGGCACGGAATTGAGCTGGTAGCGTACATACCAATCCTGAATCGCGCGCAGCTCACCCAAATCGTAATCCTTTCCCTCCACCGTGTACCAGTAGACATGACCGACGCCTGTGCCGTCAGGTCCAAGCGTCGGAACGACCCCGGAAGGGAGGAGGGCAGCGGCAGAGTTGAGCTTCTCGAGAACCCGGCTTCGAGCCCAGTAGATGTCGACATTATCCTCAAAGATGATGTAAATGAATGACATCCCGAACATCGATTGCGCCCGGACAGACTTCACGCTCGGCAGCCCCTGCAAGTTGCTGACGAGCGGATACGTGATCTGGTCTTCGATGATTTTCGGGGATCGTCCCATCCATGGCGTAAAGACAATCACCTGATTGTCCGAGAGGTCGGGAATGGCGTCAACCGGAGTTGTGTACACCGACCAGATACCCCAGGCGATCAGGATGGAATAGGTCAGTATGACGATGAATTTGTTTCGTGCCGAGTATTCAATGATTTTTTCGATCATAATTTCCCCATGCAGTCCTTCGCGCGTTAGTTTGGAGCTTGCATCTGACTTTCAGAATCGATCAAGTATCCGCCGGATGAAACAACGATGTCGCCGGCATTAATACCTTCGAGAATTTGGATGCCGTCATCAGTCTCCTCACCGACCTTCACCTCCCGGGGCTCAAAGACTCCAGGGCTTTTCTGCACCCACACGACTTGGTGTCGGCCGGTCGAAAGAAGGGCGCTCGCCGGGACGACAATCGTCGGGGGCAGTTCAATCCTGATGATTGCGTTCATGTACATATCGAGTTTCAGCTCTTCTCCTGGGTTTCGTAATTCCACGCGTACCGGAACTGTTCTCGTTTGCGGGTCGATTGACGGGCTGATGAACCCTATTTTCCCGGTGAAGATTTTTCCGGGAAAGGCGACCGACGTCGCTTCGACTGTTTGCCCGGTTCTCAGCAGTGAACTTTCGTATTCGTAGACATCGATGTTGAGCCAGACGGTCGAAAGGTCGGCGACATCATAGATGTCCTGGCCGGCAGTCGTGTATTGCTGGGGGTCGACATTCTTCTTCAGGACTGTTCCGCCGACGAGGGAGTAGATGGTGAGCGTGTTCTTGACCTCTTTGGAACTATCCAGTTCGGAGATTTGACTATCCGTGAATCCCCAGCGCAGGAGTTTCCCCCGGGACTCTTCCAACAGTGCCTTTGCACCGGTTGAGATGAGTTCAGCGGCGTCTTTCACTTGCTCGAAGGAGTTTCGTGCGAGCAGATACTCCTTTTGCGCGGATATGGCCTCGGGGCTGTAGACCTCGGCAACAGGGTCGCCTTTTTTCACCTTCTCACCGGTGTAGGTGAGATATAACCTGTCCATGCGTCCCGGGAAGCGCATGCTGATATGTCTGATATTTGGTTCGGCATATCTGATCGTGCCCACAGCGTGAATTACCTTTCGCAACGGCAAACGCTGGGCAACCGTCGTGGAAACATTCGCCAGGACCTGTCGTGATGGTGACATCGTTACCGTTGAGATCGTGTCTTTTCCCTGGCCGGATATTTCGACGCCTTCCGATTTCTTGACCAGCGTCATACCACACACCGGACAAGCACCGGGCGCGTCTTTGTGAATGAACGGGTGCATTGGACAGGTGTAATACGATTTTGCTGCGCTCACCGTGCCTTGCACCGGTGGCGACGGTGCCTCATCAGCGTACACGGGGACACGGTCCATTCCCATCGATGATTTACCGGGGCGGTCACTTCGATCTCCGGGTATCATCGGATCGGTCCAGTAGAGTACTTGGCGCTCCGGCTTCGTGGGAAACAACTTGGGATAAAGTGAGAGTACAATCGCGCCAATTCCTACAACTACAATGATTGCGTACAATGATCTTTTGTTCATGGCATCATCCTTCCATTACTTGAAACTCGAAACATTTTGAGTGCCTACTTCGCGTTCCAGTTCTCCGATATTCTGTTCGAACTGCATGCGGAGCATGAAGTATTCTTTGGTGAGATTGACGGAGGTTCGGTACGCATCGGTCAACATCAGGAAATCCGTCCGCCCGGTCCGGTACGACGTGAGACTCGCGTTGAGCGACTGTCGTGCGGCGGGCAGGATCGCCGTGCGATACATGGTAAGTTGCCTCTTTCCCGCGTCGATTTTGTAGTACAGATCTTTGATATTGCCGGCGACCATGTTTCTTGCAGCATTGTAGTCGGAACGGGCTTCATCGATCGATGCGGAAGCTTCCTCGATGCGCGCGCTGGTCCTTCCAAGAGCCCACGGCGCGAGAGGAATCGTCATACTTGCAGAAACGCTCCAGCCGCTGAAATCGGAGCTGGGAGATGTGACCCGCTCCAGGCCGACCTTAAAATCCGGCCAGTAGTCCAGTTGGGCCAGGGAGAGATTCATTCGCTGTTCAGCGATGGACAAAGAATCGTGGACGATCATCGGCCGGTTCTCCAAAGCCCACTGCAGTAGCGAATCAAGCTGAGCATCGAATACCACATCGTCGGGAATCACGGCGAACCCGAGTGTGTCTCTTGGGTTGCGATTCAGGATTGACATCATCATCGCTTTCACGCTCAATTCCCGTTGCCGGAGCGAAATCAAGTCGTTGTCGACCATGTACAATTCGACCTGACCTTTGAGCACATCCTGTTGCGATGCTTCACCCACGCCGTACTTCGTCCGCGCGATTGTGATGAACTGATTGAGAAGGCGGGCGTTCTCCTCGTCGAGGATAGTATTTTGTTGGACGAACCAGAGTTCGTAATATGCCGACTTGAGTTTTGAGAGGACCTCATTGACCTTCTCGAGATGTTCGTGGTGCGCGTGTTCCGCTTCAATGCGGGACAGATCTTCACGTTTTCCAAGTTTTGTCGGGAAGGGAATAGTCTGCATTAATTCGAACCTGGAGTACATCGCCTGATTGAATCTGAATCCCGGCATAGCCTCCTGGAGGAATTTCAGCTCGGGGGGATCAAGCGAACCCGCCTGTGGGACCCTTGCCTCCATGACGTCCATTTTCTGAAGTTCAGCTTTGATCTCCGGGTTGTTCATGAGTGCTTCAACTGTCAGAAACTGGAGGTCGAGCTCCACAGATTCGGGGACGTTGATCGAGTCCTGCTGGCAAAATCCCCGCAATGGCGCGCAAAGCACAACGGCCAGAAACATTTTGGTTATCATAATTCCTCACACAATTCTTCGTGACACTTCGCCAGTAAAAGAAACGAAGTTATTCATCATTCCGGGTAAGGGGAAAGATGCGTTGATGGCGGCGCGGGCCGCTCAGAAACTACAGCGTGATGGAATTAAATCAGGAGAGAAGAAGTGAAGATTGGAATATCTTCGGAGGGTAAAGAAGGTGGAGAATATAGTGCGATGGGAATTGGGGCGTTAACCTGTGGAGCAACTACAAATTGGAGTGATGGAGTGATGGAGTATTGAATGCTTGCAACGGAACTCTTCCCTTGTAGGAATTCGGTCTTGTTTCGCTCCGCGGCAATCGTTGTTTTGCAGCAGTCAGTATTCTTGAAGCCATTCAGCGCAGCGCCCGTGCTGCCCGGTCTCTCGCAGCAGCAGCAGACTTTCGTTTTTGTCATAGGGCACGACGCGACGACGATCGGAAGCCCGACGTTAAAGATGCAAAACATGAGCGCTAGGAAAAACGAAGCAACCCTGTATGTAGTAATTTTCTTCATGCTGAATATAGAACACAACAATTGTGCATCCGGTTCCGTAAACAGGGGAACTCTATCCCAAAAGATACGGTTTTCCCGGACGAATATCAAATCCCGCGCGTCGTCTTCAGATCTTCAGGATCCTATCTGTCAGTCACCTGGGAAGGGGCATTCCGTAATGTTAGACGGAATAATCGAGAACTCCTTGGGTCAGATAACTGCCGCGTTCTATCCACCCGCTTTTTCATCCCTGATGCTGAGCAATGTGGTGTGGCCGTTTGTTAAGTGTCGTGCCTCGACTATCAGCGAAGCAGGAGCATTTTCCTAGCCGACGACGCTCCGTTAACCACCAATCTATAAAGATATGTTCCAGTGGACACTGATGTGCCTGCGTTGTCCTTTCCGTCCCATACCATTTCATGAGAGCCGGCACTCTGATAGGGATATTCGTACACACGAACGCTCCGTCCACTAATGTCGAAGATTTCCATGCCTACAGAACCTGACGTTGGCAGATCATATTGAATTCGTGTAGATGGATTGAATGGGTTTGGATAGTTTTGGTTCAAATTGAATTTCGGTGACGGGATATTAGTTTCTTGCACGGAGGTAGTCACCTGCCGACCAGTGTTGTAAACGCGTAGGTAACCATTACCAGCATTATCATTTTCAAAGACTATCAGTTCATAAATGCCATCGTTGTCAATATCGTCTGCATCAATTACCCAACACTGGTTAGCATAAGTGTGCACGACAGTACGTGCGCCTGTCGAAGGGTCAAAAAAAGCCCATTGTTTAGCACCGCCGGCGTAGCCCGGAGGTTGATATATGTCAGCTATCCCATTAGTGTCAAAGTCGGCTTGGAACGGCGGTGCAATGCGTTGAATACCGAACGGAGATGCCGTAACCTCGCCACTCGTGCCACTCGTATCGATGTGTTGAAGAGCGTCCGTGGTACCATCGTATACCACATACCCGCTCACCTGTCTGGTGGAACTCCAATATGCTATTAATATCTTCCCCGTTTTATTGGCATCGATTTTACCAAGGTAAATGGCACCGCCAAAGCCAATCCCAAGATTTACCTCCCATTTCAAAGGAAGTGTTTGAGCAACAACTTCCTGACCCAGTAGGAGAAAAAGACCACATAGAATTATTGGCCATTTCATATGTCCGCGCTCCTTTCTTTTTGATTATGAATGAAGTTGCCAGTCAGAGGCATGGCGGTTAATGTACCATAAAAACACGCGAGAGTTTTGCGAATCTAGCCATAAACCAATCTCGCGTGAGCAAAACCGTTGAGCTCGTTTCTGCCATCACTTCTCGTGCGTCGCTGTTGCCGCGTTATGTGAAGCTTGCCGCCGCATGTGTCGTTAAAGCACGCCGTCGATGATGACTTCATAAAACGGTGAAGCATTGTCTTCAATTGCATGCTTGTCAGCGACAATGGAGATTACGGCTGAGTCGTCTTTGATTCCAATCGCCAAAGAAGGACGAATATCATAGTTCTCCGGCTCTCTGAAAAGTCGATGGCATTTTTTTGAAGGCTTTGGAGACTTTTGAAGTGCATCGCAAACGCCTGAAACCCAATTATCGAGATCACCGATTTTCTTTGAAGAGTATTGTTTCTTCGTGAGGTAAATGTTGATCCGAATTTTCACGGAAGAAGTGTATGGTTGATGGATTCCGAAGGCTCGGCTGGCGGCCTTTCTCAAGGCGATGCATTGAGGGACCTCATGCTTGTTCGACCAAAGACTTGTGTCAGTGCGTTTCTTTGGCGGAAGGCCCTTGGCACAGATTCTTATGGACATGTTAATTCATTTCCTTCCAAATACTCAAGCGCGGCGGCAAACGTCCCGCAAAATAATGCAACAGTTTTGTGAATCTATGCATAGACTAATCGCCTATGAACAAAACTGGGCGAGTTTCTACCATCACATTCGAGCGTCGTTCTTACGCATGCTATACATTTGTTGTCTTGCCGTCTCGCGCAGCATTATCTAATCGCATTTGAATCTCGCGGGTCAGTTTTTCCATGAAACTCTGCATTTGTTTGTAGCCATTCATGAGCAAAACATTGTTGGACTTGAAGATCAGCTCCGTCGAAAGTCTTAACGACAATTCGATTGGTTGGAGTAAGTTTGCGATTGATGCGAGATAAGACTTCGGGACGAAGTGTTCGTACTCGTTTCTAATGTCTTCATGCAGCCACTCTAACATCTGCATTTCAGGATCCGCAACGGGTACGACTTTGCCGTGTACGACTTGGAGCATGAAACATTCAGCTTGAATCATTGCAAGGGCATCGTAGAAAGGAATCAAATAATCCCCTGAAAAGGGCTGGTGGTATTCCTTCGGAATGAACGGAGGGTCACATTCGACTGGTTCAGAGAAGCGCCAGGCTTCGTTGCAATTTGGAACGTTGACCTTATGAATTTCCTTCCATGGTTGGTCGTGAAATTGATATTTATGGCTTCGGTTCTTGCTAGGGCGCCCAGTGACTGCAAGATTTGCTGTGCCCTTCAGCGCTTCTATCATGGAGCGATATAGGACAAGATGTGACTCCCTTGCAATTCTGAAGTAGCTCGGTTCAGGTCGCTGCAACTCGAAGTCCAGGTGTAGTAGACCGTTCTCTATTAGATTAAGATTATTAATTGTCTCATGCTTAGACATAATCTACTCTGGGCAAGCGGCAAACCAATGATACCTGGCGTCTTCAACAACCCCGCCATCGCGGAACGAACTTTTGTGTGTGGGTCGCTGATTCATATTGCATTATTGTTGGTGTTATGCGCCGTGCAGCTGTCATGATCGCTCAGGATCGGCGGCAACTGAGGGGTTTGCATTTGTAATCTGTCGATGCCGAATGGTTTGTTGAAAATCAACCCAGTCATCCATGTAAACAACTTGAGTATTGGCAATGATGTCGCCGATTCGCCTTCCACCTGGTGCCTTGGCGATTCTCCAGATATCAAAGGCGAGTACGATGATGTAGATTAACACAATAGGAACCTTGCCTGCAAACTGGATGAAAATTGCAATTGCGGAGATGTCTGAGATGAGGTTCCTCGCGAATGAGCGGGCTATGGTGCATTCCCCCATGCTGCCAATGGATACGACGATGATCTCGCGTTCCTTCTTCCCGAAATAAGTGCGACCTCTCAACCCATCTCGCACCATGAACCATCCATAGCTAGCTAATAGTGCAAATCCCTGGCCATAAGGTTCCAACGAAGGTGAAACGATCAAAACAACAATTGATAATAGCCATGCCAACACGCCGTACATCAAAAAAAATATTGCGGTGTCATAAAATCTTGCAAGCATTCTGTCCTTCAAGGGTACGCGCCGAAAGATCGGGTCACCCTCCTTTCTCGAGGGTGTAATCCATTTTATCATAATTCGACTCCCTTTGAACGCCCAACAAGGCCTGCAAGAACTGATGGTAAGTTTGCCATTTCCCATGCCTATAATTTACTGCGAGAATCTACAAACTTTTCCTTGCATTGTCAACTTGGCGTACGGAGCGCTAATCCTTGCGAGCTAGATCCCGCGGATTTATCCACCAAAGAACTTCAAATGGAAGATATCGCTGACCCCCACAGGTTCGACGCTGTAGAAGGGTTCTCCATACTGGACACCGATTAGTTGTCCGTAATACTTTGCGCGCGTCTCCAGCATGTCAAGAAAGGACTTTTCACTCAGAACTGTGCGCGGCTCCCGGGATGCCGGGTCGTAGAATTGCGACTTGTAAGCGAGGATGGCTTGAACGCGGGTCGGGTAGGAATCGCTGATGTCGACAATAAATGTAGGGGTAAAAATATGCCACTGCATGAAATGGAAGTATTTCTTCGGGCGCCACGGCTCCTGCATTTTTCCCCCCAGCTTCGTTTCAATTTTCTGCAATCCGGAGTAATACCATGCCTCGCGGCAAAGATGGTGCGCGCGAACATGGTCGGGGTGCCTTTCGGAAGAGTGGGGGATAAGGAGAATCTGGGGCCGGTATTTTCGGATCACCGTGACAAGCTTGAGGATATCTTTCTTCGATATCTCGATGCCACCATCGGGAAGATGGAGATTCTCGCGGACGCAGCCCAGAATTTTCGCAGCAGATTTTGCCTCGCTCAAGCGAATTGCCCTGTTCCCGCGGGTGCCTAGTTCGCCCTCTGTGAGGTCGAGAATCCCAACCTTGTACCCCAGTTTCACAGACGTTGCCAGCGTGCCGGAACAGGAAAGTTCAACGTCGTCCGGATGTGCACCAATTGCAAGTATATCTAATCCCATAATTGCTCAAATGTTGTTGCGGATGGAGGAAGTTCACAGCAATATAGGCAATGCAGCTCAAAAAGGCAACGGATGGTAGTGCATCATCTTCATTCTTGAATGCTGTGCCGGTTCATAACCTCCCCTATGTCCCCTCCTTACTAAGGAGGGGACATAGGGGTGGTTGGACTGTCCCCACGTATGATACTGATTCGAACAAGACGTTTCAAACTGAGGCACTAGCCAACGGATGGTTGATTATCACCAAATCAATAAATATATTACTAACTGATGTTGTGCAAGACCGGGCTGCGGATGAAATGAGTCATCCGAACTCACCCTGTGGTCCCTCTCTAACGTTAGAGAGGGACGTTGGCCCCGGAAGCGATTCCCCTTCTCTACTTGTAGAGAAGTCGAAGATCCCGCCTTGGCGGTGAGGGGCAGGGGATGAGTTCCGAAAATCGAATCATAAAAGTTCTTTTTCCCTCCATGCATAACATCACTTGCTAAGTGACATTACGCACTGTCAAGATACTACATGAACAATTTTAAATTCTGCGCCAGAGGCGCACCCGCCTCTGGCGGGGAATACCTAAAACCTGAATAAATCTTAAATCCGAATATCGAAATACCAAACTGATATGTCATCCTGAGCGGAGCGAAGGATCTGACAATACTGAGATGAGATTCTTCACTCCACTTCGTTCCGTTCAGAATGACAAATACTTTTGTGTTTGATGTTTCGCTTCGCTCAACATGACAGTTCTTCTAATAATTCAGATGTCTCAATATCTAAACTCTAAACCGTATTGGCATTCTAACGCTCGTCTCGTCCTGCTAACATTTTTCTGGTCAGCATCTAAACGAGTAACCATGGGGTGTTTAGAATTTGGGATTTAGGGCTTGGATTTTGTTTAAGATTTCGAATTTAGAGCTTGTATTTTGTTTAAGATTTCGTGCTTCGGATTTATCTAAGATTTCGTCCATCCAACATTTATTTGCGTAAAGTGACTCACTAGCCTATGGCAACCAATTCAACCGTTTTGAGTGTCAGCGAACTCACCCGCCGCATCAAGGGCGTTCTGGAAACCGGGTTCACGCGCCTCGCCGTGCAAGGGGAAGTATCTAACTTCAAGCGACACTCCTCCGGTCATCTCTACTTTACGCTCAAAGATGAAAGTGCTCAACTGCAGGCGGTGATGTGGCGGAGCAGGGCCGCGAATCTATTCTTTACGCCGCAGGATGGTATGAAGGTCATCGTCCGAGGCAACATCACCGTTTATGAGGTCCGGGGCGTTTACCAGATTGATGTCGCCCAGATTCAACCGCTCGGAGTCGGGGAGCTCCAAATCGCTTTTGAGCAACTCAAGCAAAAACTTGCCGCAGAAGGACTTTTCGATGCCGGCCACAAAAGACCGATCCCCGAGTACCCGGAGAGCATTGGGATCGTCACGTCACAGACCGGCGCTGCGCTGCGCGATATTGTGAATATCATCTCGCGGCGCTTTCCCGCAGTCGAATTGATCCTCTACCCCGTGAAAGTCCAGGGTGTTGGAGCCGCAGAAGAGATTGCAACTGCAATACGGGAATTCAATGCATTCGGGAAGGTCGACGTTCTCATCGTCGGGAGGGGGGGCGGTTCGCTCGAGGACCTCTGGGCCTTCAACGAAGAGGTCGTTGCGCGGGCAATTTACACATCGAAGATTCCCGTCATCAGCGCCGTCGGACACGAGATTGACTTCACAATTGCGGATTTTGTCGCCGACCTGAGAGCCCCGACGCCTTCGGCGGCTGCGGAACTCGCAGTCAGGAATAGGGCCGAATTAGTTGAAATTGTACGTAATTTTCATTATACTGCACGACAGATTGTTAGCGACAGAATCGCTTCAGAACGGAAAAATGTCGGCACACTCCTCAGGAGCCATTCATTCAACAAACCGGTCGATCTGGTTCGCCGGTATTCGCAACAGATGGATGAGTTAAAACAGACCCTGACAAGAGTCATGGTACACCGGGTCGAACTGATCCGGCAGAACCTGGTATCGCTACAGCAGCGCGTCACTTCCGTCAATCCCGATGTGATCTTGAAGCGTGGCTACGCGATGGTGGTGCGTGACGGCAGCCTCATAACCAGAGCCCGGGAACTCGGGAAGGACGATCTGGTCCGGATGAAGTTCGACGACGGTGACGTTCCCGCGAAAGTGCAATAACGTTATGGTGTTCGATTGACAAAAGCCGCGGCAAAGAAAAAGGGTAACTTCGAGCAGGCATTGAAACGACTCGAGAGCATCGTCGAAATGCTTGAACAGGGCACCGTTTCACTTGACGAGGCCATGTCCATGTATGAGGAGGGCGTGCAACTTTCAAAACAATGTCTTGAAACGTTGACACAGGCTGAACTCAAGCTGAAGCAATTGAGCAAAGATGTAAATGGGAATTTCGAGCTCTCCGAAGAAGATCCTGAAGAATAGGTTTCATGGCAGACTCAGAGTACAAGTTCTTATCCCGCATCGATTCGCCCGCCGACCTCCGCAAACTTACCGTCCCTGAATTACGAACCGTCTGCGCGGAACTCCGGGAGTTTATCATCGATATGATATCGAAGGTGGGAGGCCACCTCGGCGCCGGTCTCGGAACGGTGGAGCTCGCGGTAGCGCTCCATTACGTCTTCAACACACCGGAAGACAAGATCGTCTGGGATGTGGGACACCAGGCCTATCCGCACAAAATCCTGACCGGAAGAAGAGATGTTTTTCATACGATCAGGCAGCTTGGCGGCATCAGCGGTTTCCTGCGTCGAGATGAAAGCGTTTATGACACGTTCGGAGCCGGCCACGCCAGCACGGCGATCTCGGCGGCTTTGGGAATCGCGACCGCAAGAGACTTCGATGGAAAGAACTACAACGTCATAGCAGTCGTCGGCGACGGATCTCTCACGGGTGGGATGGCATACGAGGCGATGAACAATGCCGGACTTCTGAAAAAGGACATGATTGTCATACTCAATGACAATCAGATGGTCTCGCTTTCATCTCGAAATCCAAGAGTGTGGACGCTGCAGAACTATTTTACCGAATTGCTCACCCACCCGACGTATAATAAGTTCAAATCAAATGTCTGGGAATTGACCGGCAAGCTCGATTCCATCGGAGACCGGCTCCGCGCTGTTGCGCAGAAGGTGGAACGGGGTGTCAAGGCGGTCGTGACGCCCGGAATGCTCTTTGAAGCGCTGGGTTTTCGTTACTTTGGTCCCGTTAACGGACATAATGTTGCCAAGCTGGTGGAAATCTTCCGGCACGTGAAAGACATGAAGGGTCCGATTCTCATTCACGCGATCACGCAAAAAGGCAAGGGATACCCGCCGGCGGAAAAGGAAGCCACACGACTTCATGGCGTGACTCCGTTCGATAAGGTAACTGGAGTCTCCCACAAGAATGTCGATGAACGTCCGTCCCTGACCAGCATTTTCGGAAAAGCTCTTGTGGAAATCTGCAGGCTCAATCCGAAAGTAGTCGGAATCACCGCCGCGATGGCAGACGGTACCGGTCTCACACTCCTGCACGAGGAAATGCCAGAACGATTTTTCGACGTCGGTATAGCGGAGCAACACGCGGTGACGTTTGCCGCCGGGCTTGCGACGGAAGGGTATATCCCTGTTACGGCAATTTATTCGACGTTCCTCCAGCGCGCCTACGACCAGATCATTCATGATGTCGCACTTCAAGGCCTTCACGTGGTGTTCGTGCTGGACCGGGGGGGACTCGTCGGGGCAGATGGCCCAACCCATCACGGCGTTTTTGATTTCAGCTACTTGCGTTGTGTCCCCGGGATGGTTCTTATGGCGCCAAAAGACGAACAGGAGTTGCGCGACATGTTGTACACGGCGGTCGAGTATGAGCGGGGACCCGTAGCGCTTAGATACCCGCGGGGTACTGCCACAGGTGTTCCCCTGAGGTCGGGGTTTCAACTCGTTGCGATCGGCAAGGCAGAAACAGTCCGGCGTGGTCGGGACGCTGCCATTCTTGCAATTGGAAATATGGTCGCCAACGCGCTCGCGGCCGCGGATATTCTTGCCGGAGAAGGAATCGAAGTGGAGGTCGTCAACATGCGTTTCGTAAAACCTTTGGATGAGAAGCTGATCGAATATGTATGCTCCCGATTTCGGCACATCATAACCGTCGAAGACCAGGTGATCGAGGGCGGGTTCGGGACTGCCGTCCTCGAGAGTATGGCGGACCAGGGCATTACCGGTGTAAGAGTGAAAACCCACGGCATACCCGATGAATTCATCGAACATGGCTCGCCGTCCGAGCTTCACCGGATGCTTAAGCTCGACGCACAGGGAATCGCATCTGTCACGAGAGACTTCCTGGCAGTCATGCCGGATCGCCCGCATGTGACATCAACTATTGAGAACAAGGTGGTCTGAACTATGGAGAAGGTTCGTATTGGCATTGTCGGCCTGGGCTGGGTCTCGCAAGTATTTCACCTGCCCGTGCTTTCGAGATTTGATGACACCGAAATCGCCGCGGTCTGCGACCGTAATAAAGCACGCGCCAAGATGATAGCGGACAAATTCAAGATCCCGCGCTGGTACACCGACTACGAGCAGATGTTTCAAAAAGAAGAGCTGCACGCCGTGGACGTCTGCACAACCACGGATGCGCACCTTCCGATCACCCTCGCCGCGCTAGCAGCCGGCAAAGACGTGTTCGTCGAAAAGCCCATTGCCCGGCATTACGACGAAGCAGCGCAAATGGCGGAAGCAGCCCGCCTGCACAAGAAGAAGCTCATGGTCGGAATGAACAATCGCTTCCGCCCCGATACTATGATTCTGAAGTCCTTCATCGAAAAAGGCGAGCTGGGAAAAATTTTCTATACAAAAGCGGGATGGTTCAAGAAGCTCGCGTATGACCAGCCGTGGATGACCCAGAAGGACAAATCGGGAGGTGGCGTGTTCCTCGACCTTGGCATTGTCATGCTCGACCTGACGCTCTGGATGCTCGGTTTCCCGAGCGTGCAGCGTGTGAGCGCGAAAATGTACCGGCAAAAAACGAAAACCGTGGAGGACTCCTGTGTGGCGTTTGTCGAGATGAAGGACGGTGTTGCCGTGGTTCTGGAGGTAAGCTGGTCGTTCCAATCAGCGCAGGATTTCTTCTATTGCGACTTTTTCGGTTCCGAAGGAAGCGCCATGATCAATCCGCTTCGGATTCACAAATCGCTCCATGATAATCTGGTGAATGTCACCCCGGCCAAGATCGAGACTCCGCAAAACCTCCATAAGAAAAGTTATGAAAACGAGCTCCGGCATTTTGTCGGCGCTGCGCGTGGATTGCATCCAGTGATCTCGACGGGTGATGAGGCTGTCCAGCGAATGAAAATCGTAGAAGCGATCTACGAATCCGCGAGGAAATCGAAGGAGATTGTCTTCAAATAGTCGGGCAGATTCCGGAAAGCCACGGAAGTCGGTGACCTTTCTCTTTCATGCTCACAACGGCGATGCTTAGGACAAGAGTCATAGCCCTTCTTACTGATTTTGGCAGGTCGGATGCCTATGTCGGAGCAATGAAAGGTGTCATTCTTCGTATCGCCGGGTCTGCGACAATCGTTGACATCACGCATGACATCATGCCTCAGGGCATCGACCAGGCAGCGTACCTGTTGTGGAATTCATACAGGTTCTTCCCTAAGGGAACGATTTTCGTTGTTGTCGTGGACCCCGGCGTTGGCAGTCAGCGAAAAATACTGTGTGTCGAAACCGCTGACTATCTCTTTCTTGCGCCCGACAACGGAATCCTGAAATACGTACTGAAGGAAGCCGGGTCGAAACGAGTTATCGCTGTCACGAATTCAAAGTATTTCGCTGAAAATGTCAGCGACACGTTTCACGGTCGCGATATCTTCGCCCCCGTGGCCGCGCATCTTGCCGGGGGACTCGCTCTTACGAAACTCGGGACGGCAACGATACCGCAAGCCGGTGAGGAATGGTTTCTGGAAATCGGCCGGGGAAAAAGAGGTCGACTCGAAGGGAAAATTCTCCACATCGACCACTTTGGGAATCTGATCACAAACTTCTTCATCCTCAAAGACGTGATACCGAAAATGCGCTTGAAAGTTGGCCGGCAGAACTTGACCGATCGTTATCGATTCTACTCGGAAGCAAAGCCGGGTGTACCTTTTATAATAAAAGGGAGTTCATCGTTGCTTGAAGTGTCGCTGGTGAACGGAAGTGCCGCCAAGCGACTTCATGCAAGCATCAATCAAAAGGTCGTGCTAACGCAAGGTTGATATGCCCCGGGATCCGCAATCAGCTCTCGATGAGCTCTACATGTCCGAGTGCCTTACCCTCGCGGTGAAGGGTGCCGGGTACGTCAGCCCCAATCCGATGGTCGGCGCGGTGATTGTAAAGAACGGCAGGATAATCAGTAGGGGATACCATCAGAAGTTTGGGGGGGCGCACGCTGAGGTTCACGCACTTCGGAATGCGCGAGACAAGGTTCGCGGTGCGACACTGTACGTGAATTTGGAGCCCTGCAATTTCTATGGGAAGACCCCTCCATGCACCGACGCGATTATTTCCTCTCGAATCTCGAGAGTCGTCGTAGGCGCAATTGACGAAAATCCGATGGTCGCGGGGGGAGGAATTCGTCGGCTTCGTCGTGCCGGGATCGCCGTAACGGTGGGGGTGCTGGAAGATGAATGCAAGAAGTTTAATGAATCTTTCTTCAAGTTCATCAGGCACCACACTCCGTTCGTGACGTTGAAAGTGGCACAAACACTTGACGGGAAGATCGCCGACAAGCATGGGACCTCGAAATGGATCACCAACCGGATGTCACGGGCACTGGTCCATCAGATGCGCTCCCGATACGATGCCGTTCTCGTCGGTGCAAGAACGGTCGATGTGGATGACCCGCAACTCACCGTGCGAAAAGTGAAAGGCCGCAATCCGGTTCGTATCATCCTGAGCAAATCTCTCGAGGTCAGCCCGGAGGCGAGGGTGTTTTCCGGTGCAGGGGAAAAGATTTTGTTCACAGATCCCCGCGCTGCCGGGCAGCGGCTCGCGGAAAGAAGACAATTGATTAAAAGAGGAACTGAGATTATCGATATTCCTGCCGGCCGGACCGGCAAGTTTTCGATTCCCAGAATACTGGAATCGCTTGGACGACGGGGCATTGCCTCCCTACTGGTTGAAGGGGGAGCTTCTACGTACAGTGAGTTTCTTCGTCAACGGTGCGTAGATAAAATACTCTTCTTTGTTGCACCCAAAGTCCTGGGCAATGGCCTCGACGCGTTCGGAGAACTCACCTCCAATGTGTTAGGGAAAGAAGTAAAGTTTACAAACATCTCCTCATGGAATCTCGATGGGGACATTCTTATCGAAGCGTACGTAAAGAAATAGAAAGAACCTCGATGTTTACGGGTATCATCACGGAAATAGGAACGGTTGAAAAATCCAGGTCCCATGGGGGAAGTCTTCGGTTTCGTATCAAAGCGCCCCGATCGGCAGCGGAGCTCGAAATCAGTGATAGCGTCTCGATCAACGGCGCGTGTCACACGGTCGTTGGGACAAACAACAAGTCCTTTGAGGTGGAATCGGTTGAAGAAACTTTGAAAAAGACCGCGCTCGGCTTGTTGAAATCGGGCAGCAGGGTCAACCTTGAACTGCCGATGAAAGCTTCCGGGCGGTTCGATGGGCACATTGTCCTCGGACACGTTGATGCGGTTGGGTCGGTCGTCAAGATCGGCCGGCGGGAGAGCAGCTCAATGTTCACGTTCGAAATACCAACAATGTCTCGTAAGTACGTCGTTCCGGTAGGGTCGATCGCAGTCGATGGTGTCAGTCTGACTGTTGCAGAAATCAATGACAATCGTTTCACCGTTTCCATCATACCTCACACGATGGAGCAGACGATCTTCCATTCGTACCAAAAAGGGACGAGGGTCAATCTTGAATTTGACATCGTGGGAAAGTATATTGAACGTATGATAAACGGTGAACAAGACCGGACGGTCGAGGGGAAACCGCTCGACGAGAAGCGTCTCCGCGAACTGGGATATTGACTGCTCTCATGGCGCGAAAACTTTACTACAGGATCCTCGACGACGGCCGCAACAGGGTAGCGGACGAAGAATGGGATGCGCTTTCGAGACTCCAGCATTGGTACAATTCGGAGTTCATCTGGACGGCGGGCAAGCTTGCGTTCAAGATGTATGCGATATTCCCAAACATCGACCATTATTTCTACGAGGAGGATGAACTCTGGCCCCGCATAATTCAGCGGCGGAGCGAATTGAGGAATGCCGGCTGTTCGGAGAACGCCGTCGTACGCCGGTTGGAAGCCGAAAACCTTATCATTGCGAAGAAGGGTGGATACTTTGATGGGTGTCTGGCGTCTGGTTTTACACGGGTTGCCGCCAATGAATGGAACGGGTATCTTGCCTGTGAATTTCTCCTGAAAGCTTCGACGATTGTACCCAATGCATTCATTTCAGTCAATGATGAAGGCGCATTCATAAAATCGCGCATTGTTCGTTTTCACAACGGCACCGTGAAGGTCCCGATCATTTCGCAGGAGAAGGTTTCCTACTTCGAGGCAATGGTCACGCACCGGCATGTTTTTTCCGTCGTCGATCCGGCGAAGTACGACCATTTCCCGGTGTATCGAAACACCGTGTCTAACTTTAACGACCTTGATAGGGGTGAACAGCACACGGTCCTCAAGGACTTGAACTGGTTAGGATTTGAGAGCAATTATGACCTCAACGGTGATGATATCCAGGGGTATGATTTGAATAAGAAAGTCACCGATTTCGAGATTGAAAGATCCTTGACGGAACCTTGAAGTTGATGATTTTTTTCCGTATATTTATGCGATTTGATCAATTATTAAGAGGGAAAACATGTTCAACTTCATAGTTTCGCTGGATATCATCATTTCGATACTCTTGATGATCGTCGTCCTTATGCAGTCGAGTAAGGGAGGCGGACTTGCGGGCTCGTTTGGGGGTAGTACTGTCGGGACAGTTTTTGGTGTCCGCCGCACGGCAGATTTTCTCAGCAGGACCACGACGATTCTGGCATCCATTTTTATAGCTCTTTGCCTGATTGCGAACATCTTCTTTCTGCCCACCTCCTCAAAAAGCGTAGAAAGTATCATTCAGAGAGGAAATCCGACCTCCGTTCCGGCGCCGCTTACGCCCCGTAGCCTGCCAGCGGCCACTCCGCAGCAACAAGGGAAGTAACACCAGCACAAGGATTTTTTTCGGCTTCGTGGAACGACCTGAACCCAGAAAAGTGATCCAATTCGTATTTTAGTATCTTGGCTCATTGGTTTAAGGAAAGACGACCCGCAACCGCAAGCCATCTCTCGCGTAACGAGCTTACCCATTCGACTGCGTCCTGGCAACGAAAAGACATGAGCTAATTGAGCGAACGTCCTCAAAACACTACCATGCAACATTATCACTTGCTATTAACCCTTTTTTGAGCTACCATAATAGTAACTAAAAGATCAGTTGTGACATTATTAAGTCGAAAGAATATGGAAATGAAATTCTTGATCAGCATGTTGTGTAGTATCGTCATCGGTGTTGCTAATACTACAGCAGTTGCACAACAACAAAATCCAACACCTAAACATTTAATGAAAGAAGATTCAGCGGCTGTAAACGCATTGGTGATGTATCCTGACACTATCCGCCTTCATATTTTTGAGGCCTGTGAATACCCTGCAGCCATAGTCAGCATCGCAAGCTTACAGAAAAATTCGAGCAGCGATTTCGTTAACCTCATCGGTAGTTATTCTAAAGATGAACAGGAAGATTTCTGGAATTTGAGCAGGTATCCCGGCTTGGTTTCAAAGCTGGCACAGGGAGGTAAAAAATCTACAGACCAGATCAACGCTATTCTTGTCGACTATCCCGCGGATATTCATGAAACCGCATTGAAGTATGGAGCGGAGTATTATGACCAGCTTCAAAAGATGGACGAAATTCAGGCGCACACGGACGATCAATTTGAACAGATCATCGCAGATTATCCTTCGGTAACGCAAGAAGCATTGAGGGACATCATCCAGTTTCCTGAAATTATAAGCCTCTTAAATGATCATCTTAGCCTTACAGTACGGGTAGGCGATCATTTCAGACGAAATCCACAGGGAGCAATACACAGAGCCGACTCTTTGAATCTCGCTGAGACCAGACAGAATGCCGAAGACGCGGAAGCATGGAAACAAAGTATTGAACAAAACCCTGATGAAGCGGATGATTTAAAAAATGCTGCCAATGATTACGCTACTGAAAATGGGTATACACAAGAGGAGGTAAACACTTCGCCAGATCCGGATGATGTATCAAATTACACCTGCAATCCTTATTCTTATTGGTTCGGTTATCCTACCTGGTATCCATACAGCTATTGGTATCCTTATCCGTTCTGGTTTGATTGTGGATTTTATCATGATAGATCCGGAAGAATAGTGATGATAGGTTCTCCTTCACACTACTTTACCAACTGGTATTTTTACCAGCCTGAACACTGGCATCATTACCCTAACCTGGCCAACGCGTACATAAACCATTATTACGGTCCACGGAGATCGGCTAGCGGCAACGCTACTATTGTGCATAATTGGGTGCGTGATAACAGAAATTATTTACCCAAGGATTTTATCAACAATAATTCAAAAAGGACTGAGGTAATACGACAGGTGGGGCAATTAAACATGGATGCCCGAAAAGAAAAAGGGGGTAAACCGGTTCCTCCGGCAGTGCGGGATCAATATTTTCAAAATAATAGATCTAAGTATCCATCCTTGAATGCCGAACAAAAAACAAGGATGGCAAGGGATGATCAGCGGCAGAACATACCGGATGTTATACAACAACCGACAAGACAACCGGCTGTAAGAATTGCTAGGCCGGTGCAACAACCTGTTACGAATCCAAGACAGACATCCGCGCCGCCCGCTGCAAGAATTGCTCAACCGGTGCAACAACCCGTCACGAATCCAAGACAGACATCCGCGCCGCCCGCTGCAAGAATTGCTCAACCGGTGCAACAACCCGTCACGAATCCAAGACAAACGTCCGCACCACCTGCTTACAATTTTAATAAGATAAATAAAGCTCAGGAATATCACAGGAATGTTTGGGAGCAAACTCAACCGACCGTGCGACCGCAACCTCAACCGGCGCCGCGTCCTCAAGCGCAGCAACCTGTGAGGCAGGAACCAATGAACCGGCAATCTCCAGGGAAAAAGAAGTAACTGTCTTGACCTGCCCCCGCTTCATGTGGCAAATGGAGTTCCGTTTAAGATCGTTGTTTTCATGGTGAGACTCCTTTTCTCTTTTTTCATTCTAAGAGCGCAATTGGCACAGAAGTGTCAAAGTTGTGCAAAAAGTAGTTCAAGGCATACCCCCTGGAATAAAAAAACCCGAGCTGTTAGGGCTGGGGCTTCAGTTCAAACGTTGGCAACCGCTTATTTCATCAATAACATCTTCCTCACTCGCGTGAAGGATTTGATGGGATCACTAGTGCTTGTCGCATCGAGGCGGTAGAAGTAGATGCCGGATGGCAAACCGCTCGCGTCGAACTGAATGGATTTGTCGCCGGGTTGTTCGGATGTGTTCACTAATGTCCGTATTCCCTGGCCGAGCACATTGCAGAAGGAGAGGCGTACAGAAGAGGGGCAAGGTAATTGATAGTGAATCGTAGTTGTCGGATTGAATGGATTGGGATAATTTTGCTCAAGAGCGAAGTCTTTCGGGATGCCATTGGTCTCGTCTTTGATTCCTGTGACTGCACCGGCTCCATGCAAAGCAATGGTGAAAACGGGTCGCTGAGAATTATTCCACACATGCAGTGTGTCCACATAATCTCGAATGGTATCCGGAATAAACTGCATCAACAGCGTATCTGTTTTCTCCCCGCTAATGGCAAAGTGTGAGCGCAAACATTGAAACACATTTGCGAGCGAGTGAGTTATTGTATCAATCACAGCATCGTTGATGGAAGTATTGCTCACAATCACCCTCTTCGTCACTGTATCCCTGAATTTAATACTCCCGAAGTTGATGACCGTGTCACTAAAAGCAAGCAAAGGGTAAGGAGAATCACCTGTAAGCCATACTTTCACTAGTTTGGTTGTTGAGTTGTTGCGAATGTACAATGTGTCGGCATAAGTTCGGAAAGTGTCGGGTGTGAAGGTCACTCTAACAAGGAGACTCTCTTTCGAAGCAACGTTTGCTGCTGCAATATCAGGACTAAACTTCGTAGTCTTGGTGTATATGGAATCAACGACAAGCGTATTGATGGATGTGTTTCGGAAGGAAACAGTTCGTGTAGAGTTTGAATCTTTCTTCACAGCTCCAAAATTGATCGATGAAGAGGAAGTTTGAATTATGCCAAGGCCGCTCGATGAAGCAAGCCACCGCATTGCCTGGTCGATAAAGGTTGCACGCATTGAATCCGGCGTTGCATTCTGAATAGGAAAACCTGCGTAGACAATCTTGTAATTGCCAGCATCCCTTTTCCAGCCCGCGTTGCCTCCAGCACTGTAGGTCATCGTCGAGTCAAGAACCAAGAAGTTACCTGCACGAGTAGTTTTTTCCCTAAGGCCGCTCCCAAGATCCAAAGACAGGCTAATACCATTGCCAACAGAATCACCAGCTATGCCATTAACGGTAGCCGCATATGAAATGTTTCGGACCCAATTAATTCCAATTGTTTGTCGGAAGAGGATTGCTCTTGGAGTTGATGAAGCGTCCCCGGACTGCGAACTTGCCAATTGGTTTCCAAGGAGAATCAATCGATTGCGAGCATTAAGGAATGAGTTAATACTGTCTGCATTTGGATTAGAGATGCCCGCGTCCTGGCTCGCGGTCCAAACAACCAATTGCCATCGTGAGAGCGAGAAAGAAAGGTCACCTATCAGGTTGTATTCGTCGTAGAGATACCCTTTGGTCGTCAAAGCATTCTTCACGGCCTGTCCACCTGTTGCTAAATCCTGGTAGACGACTAATACTGATTGTGTCTGAACAAGAACACCAAAGTTTGTAATCAAGGCATCGTTTGAGGGGTTTTCGTCCTCAGGGAGTTGTGTGATCACTCGCAGTTTGTACTGACCATTACTCCACGCAGTCCAATTACCAAATAAGACATTTAGCGTTTGATTGGAGGCAAGGGATGTCACGATCTGAGTGTCGGAAAATTTTGGAGAAGAAAAATCCCCTGTCGTTGTATCAACTTGCGCCAGAACGGAAAAGGTCTTAGAGGCGAGAGACAAATTCTCAACAGAAGCAGAAATAGCTATGGGGTAAGCATACGACATAAATCCATCAGTAAGTCCAGTGGATATGACAGCAACGTCGTTTATGATATTCTTAAATACCGAAACAGTAGGCCAACCGCTAACGACAATATCTCCAGTCCCATCTCCATTAACATCGCTCACAAAAGCGGAAGAACCCCCACCTCCGTAATTCACTGGCGGCGCGAAGGTTCCATCTCCATTGTTCAACAAGACTGAAACCCCCGTGACAATATCAGGGAACCCATCTCCATTAATGTCACTCACAAAAACCGAATTACTGCTACCTCCGTAGTTCACTGGAGCTGCGAAGGTTCCATCTCCATTGTTCAACAAGACTGAAACCCCCGACGTGACAATATCCGGGAACCCATCTCCATCAACATCGCACACATAAACCGAATTACTGCCACCTCCGTAGTTCACTGGAGCCGCAAATGTTCCATCTCCATTGTTCAATAAGACCGAAACCCCCGATGTGACAATATCCGGGAACCCATCTCCATCAACATCGCTCACATAAACCGAATTCCCTCCACCTCCATAATTTACTGGAGCCGCGAAGGTTCCATCTCCATTGTTCAATAAGACTGAAACCCCATCGGTGACAATATCAGGAAACCCATCTCCATTAACATCGCCCACGAAAACGGATGAACCTCTACCTCCGTAATACACTGGCGCTGCGAATGTTCCATTTCCCTTGTTCAATAAAACCGAACTCCCCGTGACGATATCTGGATGTCCATCTCCATTAACATCGCTCACAAAAACCGAACCACCAGAAACGTCAAGTCGGTAATTCATTGGCGCCGCGAACGTTCCATCTCCATTGTTCAATAAAACCGAAATAGTGCTGTCCGCCGACCCTGCCACGATATCGGGATGGCCATCTCCGTTGACATCGCTCACAAAAACTACCCACCCACCCCCAGCGACATAATCCGCCTTTGTTGCAAACCTACCTGTAGATGGATTCGCGATAATAGTGAACTGAGACATGAACGGAACAATGGTAGCACCAGCACCTGTTTTCAATTTATACGTCACGTCCAACATCACAATTTCGCCTTTCATGAACGGAGTAGTGGCTGTAAACGTTGCCACTGTATTTCCACCACTAAAGGAAAAAGTGCCACGGTGTCGCCCGCTGGTGCGACCGTACACAAGGAACGAGCTTGTATCGCGAAACTTCGATGTATCCATCGCTGTGCTGAAGGTAACCTGTATGGTCGTCGTTGGAGAAACATTGAGTGCGTTTTGCTTTGGTACAATGCTTATGACTTGAGCAAAAGCACTTAGCTCTAGCATCGTCGCAAGGAGGGGAAAACAGAGGAGCAGGTACGAAACGCGACACTTCAAATTCATAAAACCCCCTAAAGAGTTAATGAGTAAGCGACTCTGTGGCCTTCTTAGGAACAGGCAATCATCTAAGGCAAGAACAATCAAGTATGCACCACGCTCCCGCCGCATACTTGGTACGATGATACTCGAAATCTACGAAAACAGAATTTCAGTGTCAATACCCCGGAAAATAGGCCGAAGTTTGTCGAACCGTGAATGGGGCAAAGGAAACCCGCGCAAATTCCATGTCATGCGCCAGGATGGTGAATGGAGAATAGATGTACCTTATGTCAAAAATGCAAGCCTCAAGATTAGTGCGTAAATTACAGTATCCAAAACCAATGTGGGCGTAAGGGTATTGGTACCACACAGTAAACATCCCTGGCAAGCGGGATTGCCGCATAGAAAAACAAACCCATTGCGCAGGCGCGTAGTGGTTTTTTTATGTTATTACGATATTAGGGAAAAGAATTGATTAACATTCAGCTGGCAGATAAAACGGGGCAGATTATTGGTCCAGGGAAACTATATTCCAGCCAATACGAAAGAGTATCCCATGGATATCAGCAGATTTCCCGTGTGGTTCGTCCCATCTACCGCATACTTTTGAATGTTGGTCAACCCGTAGAGTCCGTGAACTTCCAGCGACAGGGTTTGTGATTCCGAGAGAGGTACAAAAATGCCCGCACCTCCCTCGATCCCCGTGTTGAATCGGTGGATGCTATCCGTCACGTCGGTGCTTGCATTAAATGATTGCGCTGGAGCCGGAACAGTTTGCGTGTAGTCGGGAGGCACGGGAATCGTCAAAGGCGTGCGATTCCTGTCAACATAGATCAGGCTCGTGCCGCTTGTCTTCTGCGTCGCGTTCAGCAGATATCCGGCGTATGGACCGGCATTGATCTGAAACCGCATCAAAAAAGCGTCGAATTTGTATCGCAGAAGCACCGGCACCTCGATGTAGTTGAGAATGGCTGTATTGTGGAAGTCAGCGTAGTAATACCCTCCCGACGGAAGAGGGGGTAACGGCGTGGATGTAATAGGCTGCAACCCGTTGCGTTGTCCCCCCTGTCCATCATAAATGATCTCCGGCTGGATGGAAAAACGCTCGCTGAGATCATGCTCGATTGTGATCCCAAAATGGGGAGCAAGCCGTGAGACATAGCCTTGGCTTAACTCGTTTGACCCGCCGCTGAAGTTCGGAACGCTCCGACCGCCCAGGATACCTATGCTGGTTTGTGCGTTGATTAGAGAGTACGCACCGGCAAAGAATAGCAGCCCCAGCAATGATAAGGAGGTTTTTTTCATAGTCTCTTTCATTTCTATATTGGACAATCAGAGCTTATTATCATAATTGAATATAGCGAAAGCATCTATCATCCGCCACAAACTGTCGCCGAGTATATGACTTTGGCGCCGGTGGTCGGCATGCCAGCGAGCTGGCCCAATCTGTTCCCTAACCGGAATATTAAGTAATTCCATGTTCAAATTCATGTTGGCCAAAAAGACGACCTAAACCGCAGGTCGTCTCTCGCGTAACAAGCATGTCAATTCAGTTTGTTCTTTCCAAACCCATTGTGCGGGTGCCGAGTGGATTTTTGACGTTTCTGTTCCAAATCTATCGCTGGAAGCTGTTTTCATAAGTCCACCTCCCCGACTCCTGCGGGCATATCTTTACAGAAAATTTTCATTTAATTGTTGACAAGGATGGAATAATTTCGTACAATAAAAGGAGTTTTTTGTCTGGTTAGGGTCATCGCATATCATGAGCGGGGAGAAAGAGCTTGATGCCTTTCCCTTTGACCTGATCACTATTCAGATTGGCGGAAGAGGGAAAGATTCATTGATCGGTGGCGAAACAATTTCAAATTGCGCAACGTCTCGGAGGTCGGACTCTGGTTCCCCCGGGGTGGCCAATTCCTTTCTGCATCTATGCCGCGATATCCGCATTGCCGTCCATGAGACACTTCTTGCACGCGTACTGTGGCGTCTCTCGGTATTCTGCCTCGGCCTCTTGCCCTTGATCAGTCTGCCTGCTCCCGGGGCTCAATTCCCTCATCTTCGCTTTCAACGCGTCATCCCGAACGAAGCCGAATCATGGGGAAATGTCAGTAAGTTTTACCAGGATTCGATTGGTTTCCTCTGGGCGGCAACCTCCGAAGGCCTCAAACGGTATGACGGCCGTTCCATTATAACCTTCGCCCACATCCGCGGAGATTCGACTTCACTTTCGGATTCGTGGGTCAATAACATCTGCGTCGACAGCGGGAAGAATTTTTGGCTGGCGACAAACGGCGGCGGGTTGGACTGTTTTGATCGAATGACCGGGACGTTCAGTCACCTGCGTCATGATCCAGACAATCCCAACTCGATCGCGTCCGACTATGTGTACGCGAGTTATGTCGATCCGGATGGAGTCATTTGGATCTCCACCGGCAGGGGGTTCGACCGGTACGATCAGCGATCGCGAACATTTGAACACCACCTCCAGGAATTCTGGCCCGGAGTTCCGAGGACAGTGTGGGACGTTGCGGAACCAGACCGCAACGGAATACTCTGGGTGGCGACGTCGGGAGATGGGCTGTACAAGTTCGATCGGCGGAGCCGGGTGATACTTGCCCATTATCTCCACAACCCATCCGACCCATACAGTATCCGGTCCAACTCTGTCGCAAGCATGCAAAAAGATTCAAGGGGAGTCCACTGGCTTTTGTTGCGGGAAGGAGGCGGCGAGGAACAATTCGACACGTCTACGGGCCGCTGCCGGCATTTTCTCCACGATTCAAAAGATCCATATTCGTTTCCCGGCGCGAACGGCGGATACATACTCGAAGACTCGCACGGAACTGAATGGTTCGGCTGCGAAGACGGCGGCATCGCCATCTATGATCCATTGACAAAAAGATTTCATTCATACACGCACGATCCTGCCGATCCGGTCAGCCTTGCGGACAATGACTGCGGCAGGATCTTTGAAGACCGATCGGGGTTGTTGTGGGCCAGTTCGCGCGATGGTTCTGTGTACAAATGGTTCCCCTCGGGCGATCCCTTTCATCTCTATCGTTGCGACGAGCTCGACCCGGCCTCACTGAACAGCAGCTTCATTTGGTCGATCATGGCCGATCACCGGGGGATCGTTTGGGTTTGCACCGACGAAGGATTGGATCTTCTCGATAGGTCAACTGACAAGGCACACCATATCAGCCCCGCGGCATCCGGATTGCCTGCCAGGGCGCTCCGCGCGATACGCGCGATTGCGGAGGAGCCGTCGCGCACTAATTGCTGGCTTGGCACGCTGGCGGGCCTTGTCCGGTATTCCTTTTCGGATGGCAGGTTTACGTTGCTCGACCGGTATTTCAATCAATTCGGTGAATGCCATATCTTCTCGATTCTCTTTGACACCTCCACGCACCGCGGCCACCTTCTTCTCTGGCTCGCCGTCCAACACTCGGGACTGTTTTCCTTCGATGCCACAACGCACTCCGTAACGAAATACATCCCGGATTCAACGTCCCCCGGCGGCAACGATGTGCGCTCGTTGTATGAGGATCCGACGGGGATTCTCTGGGTTGGCACCACCGGCGGGCTGTACAGGTTCGAAAAGTTCACGGGAAAATTCACCGGCTATCACCCCGACCCAAAGAACCCCGGGTCGATTTCCGATGACTACGTGCTCTGCTCGACCATGGACTCTTCCGGGGTGCTCTGGCTTGCGACGTCGGATGGATTCGACCGGTTCGATACCCGCACCGGCCTGAGCATGGCGTATTACAGGGCCGACGGCCTTGCTGACGACCTTGTGTACGCGGTGGTTCCCGATGCGGCAGGAAACCTCTGGCTTTCAACCAACAGTGGAATCTCCGAATTCAATCCCGGAACGCGCGTGTTCAAGAATTATGCCGAGACCGACGGGGTGCAGGGGAGGGAATTCAACAGCGGCTCCTGGTTCCGGTCTTCAACGGGAGAGATTTATTTCGGGGGCACGAACGGCCTGAACATTTTTTCCCCTGCCGATTTTCGGCCGCCTTCGCCTGCCCCATCCGTCGTTTTTACCTCGATACGAATTGACGGGGAAGAGCTCTTTTCAGCTCCGGAAATGGAACGGCTTCGGGTTCTCGATCTCGGCGATGATCGAAATTTTTTCACGGTGGAAGCGAGCGTTCTCGATTTTACCGCGCCCGAAATGAACAAGCTCGCGTTTCGTCTTGAAGAATTCGACAAGAATTGGGTTCCAATCGGCTCACGGAGGAGTTTGCGCTATACCAATGTTCCGCCGGGCCGGTACACTCTGCGCATTGTCGGTGCGAACAGCGACGGCGTCTGGAACAACGAAGGTGCCGCCCTCACAGTTGTGATTCACGCCGCATTCTGGCGCACACTGTGGTTTCGCATACTCTTGGCCGTTGCGTTTGGCACGCTTCTCTATGGTGGGTATCGCTGGCGGCTGGCGCGGCTGCTCGAAGTCGACCGGATGCGGCTGCGTATCGCCCGCGACCTGCACGACGAGGTGGGGAGCAATCTGAGCGCGATCGGGATGGCCGGCAGTCTTTTGAGCGGGAAAAACAGCTTCGAAACGGGCGACCTGGATCGCCTCCGGCGCATGACCGAGCTTGCCATTCTCACGAACTCGGAAATACGGGAGATAGTCTGGTTCATCAACCCGGAGCATGATTCCGGAGAACAGCTCATTATGAAAATGAAAGAAGCTGCGGGTCTCCTGCTGTGCGGAATGGAGTACAATTTCACGGTCTCGGCAGAGGATTCCTCGATGGACAAGCTCGATATTCTCAACAGGCGCAACATCTTCCTCATATTCAAGGAAGCCCTGAACAACATCGTCCGTCATTCGTCGGCGACGAAGGTCACCATTGCGCTTAGGGTGCGTGAGGGCTTTTTGCTAAAGATTTCCGATAATGGACGGGGGTTCGTTAGGGACGCCCGGAAAACAGGGAACGGTCACGGACTGGATAGCCTCGCGCATCGGGCAGCGCGGCTCAGGGGTACCCTCGAAGTTCAGTCGTCACCCGGACAGGGAACCTCGGTAACCCTTGAGGCAAAAATACCCCGATCACGGTATGGCGTCTGACAGTCCGATTTAGTAGAATAATGGAAACAAGTGTAACCGGGATTCCTTCCCCGGCAAAATCAATTACCATATTGGTGTTTATCACGCATGACCCAGCTTCAGTCTAATGGTGACGCCGCGGGCTTATCGGCGATGGGGGAGAGATGATTGACCCCGTTTCCCCGGCTGATTTGGCCGAGCCGAACAGCGAGCCGCTGAGTATTTGGGTCATTGAAGACAATCGCGACTTCCGGCAGACTGTCGTCGAGGTCGTCAATAATGTGAAGGGACTCCGGTGCGGCGGGGAGTTCCAGTCATGCGAGGAGGCGCTCGCCACGCTAACAACCGCAGACGCGCCCGAGATCATCCTGCTCGATATCGGCCTGCCGGGAATGAGCGGAATCGAGGGTATCGGCCGTCTCAAGGCCATTTCTCCGACGACCGGAATCGTCATACTAACAGTGTACGACGATGACGATAAAATCTTCCGGGCGATCTGCGCCGGGGCGTCGGGGTATTTGCTGAAGTCCTCTCCGCCGGAACAGATCGTTCAGGGAATCATCGAGGTCACCGAGGGCGGGGCCCCGATGAACGCCCAGATCGCAAAGAAGGTCATGAACCTCCTCGCGGGCAAGCATTCTCCGGCCGGGGAGTACGGCCTCACCAAGCGCGAAAAAGAAATTTTGGGAGAACTTGTCGGCGGCACTTCCAAGAAGGATATTGCTCGAAAGCTCTTTCTCAGCATACACACAGTTGACACTCACATCAAGAACATCTACTCGAAACTTCAGGTCCATACCTCTGCGAGCCTCGTTGCCAAGGCTTACACCGAACGCCTGATCTAACTGCTTGCCACTTGTTCAACCTCATGCGGCGCCTTTGCCGCGCCGCAACATAATTCTCGAGATGGCCTGTCCGTTTCCCGGGGCGATCTTTGCTGCCTACCGTGAAAATCACCCTTAATTGACTGAAAAATACCATGATTAGGGTATTGCAAGCACTGGTCCCATAACCTATATTTCAGAGAATTTTGTCTTCATCAAGCGTCTCGTTTCAAATATTCGTTAAACAATTCTTATGGGCTGGATTAGACATTTTGATTCAAGACAAACGAATTGCCAGAGGAGTTCGTAGAAATCAAAACGTAACTGACAAAGACGACAAAATGAAAAATGGGGACCAGAATAGAATGAAGAATACAATATCAATGTTGTTGTTGCTTGCAGTGGCAGTGATATTCAATTCTTGCAAGAAGGATGATACCCCCGCATCCCCAACACTTCCTACATCATCATTTACCATTACTTACCTTTCGTCTTCAGGTGGGGTTGCTTTTAAAAATACATCTCGAAATGCCCATCATTATGCGTGGTCTTTCGGCGATGGATCCACAGGCAGGTCAACCTCACCAGCCAAGGTTCATAGTACTGTCGCTTAACGGAAGGATCCCGTAATATTCCTAGGGGGAACAAATACGATATCACAATCTTGTTCAGACTATCAAAGAGGAATTTGGCATGCGCATATATATGAGTTTCCCTCGGTTGTTGATGCTGGTGTTGCTTTGTCTCTTGACAGCGGTGTTCGGTCGATCTCAATCTCGCTTTTCAAGCGTAACGATGCAGGTGGCGAGGAATGCGTCGGTTCAATCAGATCCTACGGTACAATTCGTGCAACAGGGAAATAAATTAGTTGGAACGGGTTCGGTATCTGAGGCTTACCAGGGTATATCAGTTTCCATTTCAGCAGATGGGAATACGGCGATCGTCCGCGGTGCGAATGATGATAGCGGGGGAGTAGCCTGGATTTTCACACGCTCCAATGGTGGATGGTCGCAACAAGGAAGCAAGCTCGTCGTTACCGATGCAGATGGATCGGATTATGGAGGAGGGGTTTCCATTTCAGGGGATGGCAATACGGCCATTGTTGGCAGTTGGGTTGATAGTTCCGAAGTGGGAGCTGCCTGGATTTTCACACGCTCCAATGGTGTATGGTCTCAGCAAGGGAATAAATTGGTGGGAACCGGTGCCGTCGGGAAAGCTTATCAAGGAGGGGCCGTTTCCATTTCAGGGGATGGCAATACGGCCATTGTTGGCGGACATAATGACAATTCTACTATGGGAGCGGCTTGGATTTTCACACGCTCCAACGGTGTATGGTCTCAGCAAGGGAATAAATTGGTGGGAACCGGTGCCGTCGGAATTAATCAGCAGGGTGCGCAGCAAGGACAATCAGTTTCCATTTCAGAGGATGGCAATACGGCCATTGTAGGAGGAAATTATGATAATTCTTATTCGGGAGCGGTTTGGATTTTCATGCGCTCCAATGGTGTATGGGCTCAGCAAGGGGCTAAATTGGTGGGAACCGGCTCCGCCGGAAACGCTTTTCAAGGACAATCAGTTTCGATTTCAGGGGATGGCAATACGGCCATCGTGGGCGGAAATTATGACGATTATTATTCGGGAGCGGTTTGGATTTTCACGCGCTCCAATGGTGTATGGTCTCAGCAAGGGAATAAATTGGTGGGAACTGGCGCCGTCGGGAATGCCTATCAAGGTACTTCAGTTTCGATTTCAGGGGATGGCAATACGGCCATCGTGGGCGGTAGTGGGGATAGTTCCAATTATGGAGCAGCCTGGATATACCATCGTTCAGGGAGCTTGTGGTCTCAGCAAGGGGATAAATTGGTGGGAACTGGCGCCGTCGGAAATGCTAATCAAGGAGCTTCAGTTTCCATTTCAGCGGATGGCAATACGGCGATTGTGAGTGGTCCGAATGATGAACACTCATTTGTAATTACTATCGGAGCGGCATGGATCTTTGTGCCAATGATTGCTGTTCGATCGCCACAAACCGGAGACGATTGGGCGGAGGGTTCCACTCATAACATAATCTGGGTGTCGAACGACTCTCTCCAATATGTGAAGATCGAATACACGACCAACAATGGAAGCAGTTGGAATATCATCTCCGCCGCCACGCCCGCGTCCGATGAGACGCTCTCATGGAAATTACCGTACGTTTCCTCATCTCAGTGCTATATCCGAATATCCGACACCAGCGATGTTGCTTATCGTAGTGCCTCAAGTGGGCAATTCACCATCTCCAATCTTCTAGCGTTAACATCTCCTGAAAGTAGTGACGTTTGGGGGACGGGAACGACTCACAATCTGGTTTGGCAGACCAATTTTGTTGAAAACATAAAGATTGAGTACACGACAGATAATGGATCCACGTGGAACGTCATTACCCCCTCGACGCCGGCACTCGCCGACACATTTGCGTGGAAAATACCGGACGTCGTTTCCACTCCGTGTAAAATCAGAATCAGCGATGCAAACGACTCGACGGTCTTTGCGGTAAGTGGACAATTCAGCATTGCCTTTCATCCTTTCGTGATAACCGGGCCCGATCCAGGACAATATTCATGGTCTTACTACATGGATGACATCTCCCACATTACGTGGACCCATGATAATGGTGCTGTAAGGGCAAAACTAGAATATTCAACAGATGCCGGAACAACCTGGAACCTGATTTCCGACACTGTTTCGGCACAGAGCGGCTTATATTTATGGCAGGTTTCCCGAACGCCCTCCAGTCGATGCAAATTGAGAATAAGCGATCCGGACAACAGTCTGAACTATGGTGTAAGCTCAGGCTATTTTTCGATCATCCTTCCGCAACGGCGCGTGCAATTACTGATCGATACATCAATTACTCAACTCCCATGTTATGTGAACGCAATGTTTCACGCTCTACAGAACAACGTCGGCGTCCAAAATCTGCTCGGAAAGGAATTTTCGGCTACGGAGGACGGTGTCTCCCTTGATTCTGCAGAATCTCGCCTCCAAATCTCCAAGCTGGATAACTTTCCATTCACGTTCAAGACTGTTTTGATGCTCGATAATTCTACGAGCATCGGGCCCAGCTTGCCGGTGGTCAAGAATGCCGCCATCAACTTTGTCCGGGGTACATTTCCGGGTCAGCAAATTGCCGTCTATTCGTTTTCTGAAACGATCAACCTCTTGCAGGATTACACCACCGATACGACCGCTCTTATCAACGCAATTAATTCCCTCCGGTCGGAATTTCCCTCAACCGATCTTTACGGCGCAGTTGAGACGGGTGTGTCGCGCTGGGACAACACTATTAGCATCAACGCCGTGACCGCGGGAGCCCTGGTTTTGCTGACTGACGGCAAAGACACACAAGGATCATCGACCCTTGCTGAAGCGCTTGCGACACGGGGCAACAAACAGGTCTTTACGCTAGGTTTGGGCAGTGAAACCGACGTCAGCGCGTTGACGCAACTCGGCAACGGCGGTTATTATCCGGTGGCCGATTCCAGCCAACTCGCTGGAGTCTTCGCAACGCTTCAAAACCAAATCGTATCCCTCAGCAAAAGCTTTTACTGGCTTAACTACGTCTCTCCCAAGCGAGGAAATCACAACCATAACCTGACGGTGGCTCTCAACGATAACCTGTTCTCCGGAACGGGCAGCTCCTTTACGGCATCCTTTAGCAGCAACGGATTCTCTCCCGTTGTCTTTGGTATCGTGGTGAATCCCACCCCGTTCTCTTTGTTTGGGGTCGATACGGTCAGGGTTCCAGCCGTCGGGAGCGCAAACGTGACAATTCAAACTCCACTGACGTTTTATCAACAGCCATATCGGTTTCATATCGCGAACGATACTCTTCTGAGTATCCGCACAGGGGATTCGACCACACAGTTTATTTTTACAGGATCGGCACAGGAAGGAATGAGTACAAACGTTGTGATCAACGACACGACCAACCGGTATACGAAAACCCTGTACGTGGTGTTTACATCGCCCACAATGGGAATCAAAGGACCGGTACTACCTGCAGAGTTCCGGCTGGCGCAGAATTATCCTAATCCATTTAACCCGAGCACATCGATCAGCTATCAGCTACCAAAGCAAAGCTACGTCAACCTGAAAGTATTTGATGTGCTTGGCAGGGAAGTAGCAACACTAGTGAATGGACAACAAACCGCGGGGTACAAGTCCATAACTTGGAACGCAGAAAACGTACCCAGCGGCATCTACTTCTACCGCATCGACGCGGTCAGCCCTGTTGACGTAAAGAACCATTTCACACAAGTACACAAAATGTTGCTCCTACGATGATGGTGGATCGGAGCAAGGTCAACCCCGGCTCAATGCTGCGGCCGGGGTTTGATTTTGATTGGGTTATGCGCCGTCAGGAGCGCTCCCTGAAAATTACCCCGATCACGGTATTGCGGTCGCCTGACCGGAACCCTATATTACGAAAGATGCTGGTTCTTTTGCCGGGTACCTGCTATAGCACCGCGTGTCGGGTGTGTCTGGTACGAAAGATGGGATCTGACGACAACGGCCTGGGCACGCAAAACTGACTGAGTATGACGACAAACCATTGATGGACAATTTACAAGGCCAAAATAGAGAAAATAATCTTTGAGAGTAACTACCGGAATATTTCATAATAATTGGAGAGATCTCATGCGCACCTCTTTACTCATTATCGTTGCCGTATTTGCCCTGTCAACGCCTTCTTACGCCCAAAATTTCTGGCAGAGCTATCATGGGCCTTTCGGATGGAGTACACCATTTGTCGCAACCACTCCAAGTGGGAGTATCTTTGCTAATTCTGACAGTCTCTATCGATCTACCGATAGCGGGTCAACATGGAGCGGTTACCCTCTAGGAGGTCTGAATCAAATACTTACCGCCCCCAATGGTCACCTCTTTGCCAACAACGGCTATATTTTCCGCTCGACCAACAATGGTGACACATGGGCAACAACCGGTCTTAATAACACTGCCAATATTGCTATAGACGCCGAGGGTAGATTATTTGCAGCATACGGCGATGTCGAATGGTCAACTGATGATGGGGCAAGTTGGACCTTCGCGACAAATTTTACAATAAATAGTATAACAATCGTCGGAGTAGATGATCGTGATAGTGTACTAGCCGTGGATAATGACGGATTCTTCTATGTATCTCACGATCATGGAGTAAATTTCCGACAAATACTTGGAGTGAGCGTGGGTACATCGTTAATGGTTATGAAATCGGGCGGTGGAGTGTTTGTTGGTGCAACCAATGGCACTATTGACTATTCGCCCAATTACGGGTATTCATGGTCTGTCTCGATGGCTTCCGGGTCTCAGGGCGCCATCCGTTCTCTCATGGTAAGCGCTAATGGGGATGTTTTTGCAGCAACATCGAATAGTGGAATGTTTCGTTCAACAGACGACGGCACGACCTGGATTGCAGCCGGTAATGGCTTGCCGGTTTCTGCAACTAGTCCCATTATGATGTTATCCCGGGGGCCGAATAATACAATTCTTATGGGTTTGAACCCGGGCTTATGGCAAAGCGCTGATAATGGCAATACCTGGTACCAGATCGGGTGCAAACTCGCTTCCAACGTATCTTCTTTTGCATTCACATCCGGTGGACATATCCTGGCAGCATCGGATTACGGATTGGGAGATTGGGATCCTTCGATCAGTTTCTGGTCGATTGTAGGCCGCGGATTACCACCCGCAACGCCCGCCCGCAACGTTTTCGTCTCCTCCAATAATTTTTTGTTCGCCTCCTTTAGCGATAATACTATCTATCGGTCTATGAATAACGGCTTGTCATGGGATTCAGTGTATAACAACTCTCAGGGGATTTTCAACATCACCGGCGATAATTCAGGTAGGATTCTCATTGGCGCAGGAGGAATCTATTCTGCTTGGGGTGGGGAGATTCTGCGCTCTTCGGATAATGGATCCTCGTGGAGTGTGCTTACGACAAGTTCAGGTCATTACATCGAATCTGACCACGGTGGAAAACTATTCTCTTTGGACGCCCAAGCCATGTACCGATCAACCGACGATGGAGGCACGTGGAGCCAGATACTCAGTTTGTCTTTAGGTTCAATAGGGCCGGCAGGATTCGCAATAGGCAAGAATAATTTTATGTATTTGGCAGACCAGACCTCCGGAGGTGTTCGCAGAAGCACGGATGGAGGCACCACGTGGACGGTGTCTAGTTCCGGATTGCCTGGTCAACCAAACAGTGTGATGGTCGATGTACAGGGGTCGATTTATGCTTTTTATGGTATTGTCGGTGCCTATCGCTCCACCGACTTTGGCGCGACATGGAACCCGCTTGCCACTTCGGGTCTCCCGGGTAACCAGAAGTTTCTAAGTATGGCGTGCGATTCAAGCGGTTATCTTTATGCAGGAGGTAACGGGTATGGTGTAGTGAGAAGTGCCCTTCCATCATCACTCGGACTTTCAGAACTAAGTGTCACGGTGAATGATCGGTGGAACATCGTCTCCGTGCCTCTGACGGTCTCCAATTACGCCAAATCCACTCTTTATCCGACAGCAGTCTCAAACGCCTTCGCCTACCAAGGCGGCTACGTCACTGCGGCAACCCTCGCCAATGGTGTCGGCTACTGGCTGAAGTTTAACGGTGCGCAGGCTGTTCCTGAGACCGGATCTGTGCGGCCGCTGGATTCAATCGCTGTGCAAGCGGGGTGGAATTTGATCGGATCGATCAGCTCACCCGTAGCTGTTGAAGGCCTGGGCAGCAGTCCCGGAGGAATCGTTGCATCGCAGTTTTTCGGGTATGATGCAAGATATTACACTACGGACTCCATTCGGCCCGGAAAGGGGTACTGGGTAAAGGTAAATCAGGGTGGCAAGTTGATTCTTGCTGCTTCGAGTGTCCTCAGTCCGGCTACACGGATCACGATCGTGCCGAATGAGGAGATGCCCCCTCCACCTCCGCAAGCCGAAGTTTCAAATCTGATCCCTAAAATCCCGGACCAGTTCGGTCTGAACCAGAATTATCCCAACCCCTTCAACCCGACAACGGTTGTCAGTTATCAGTTGCCGCTCACCAGCTACGTCACGCTAAAGGTCTATAACATGCTCGGACAGGAAATGACGACGTTGGTGAACGGTATGCAGGATGCGGGTTACAAGTCCGTCACTTGGAACGCAGCGAACGTACCAAGCGGAATCTATTTCTACCGTCTACAAGCGGGGACGTTCACCGAAACGAAGAAACTGCTCTTACTCAGATAGGCGACGTTGTTCCAATTCTATTAGCTTGAAAAAAGCAGCCAATCCAACGGCTGCTTTTCTATTTCATGATCGACACTTGATGAGACAGATGGTGACTCCTTTTGTACTTTGAGGGCACGTCCACACCCACGATGTATCAATGCAGGATAATAGTTCTTCTGTCGGTCGTCCATGCCGCGAAATATCCCAGCGCCCCGCCGTCGAGGTTGGTGTTTGGATTTGCCGGTGACAGCGATGTGGCCGCCCGGTCCGAAGAAAGCACGTCGTTGAGTGTGCTAAAGTAATCGTACATCGCCTTATCGATCGACATCAGATCGACCGTGACCGAATCGCCGGACACGACGAGCCTTCCTGCTCTCACCCGCTCCGTGATCTCGTTGCCGTTGGTCAGCTTATCGCTGTAAAGGCGGTACCTCCGTCCATCGATAGAATCCTGCGACACCAGCGAGTCCACATGCACGTTCAGACGATAGTAATTTCCCAGCTCAGGGGGGTCCCTGAACATCACCCAGATGTCGTAACCGGGCTCTCCGCGGGATGTCTGCCTCGGTAACGCATACAGGGAATCGATTGCGACCTTTTTCGAGATGGAAGAAGTTGCTGTGTATTCATTCCCATCGGCGATCACATCGAGGGAGTATGTCCTGCCGACGGCACCCTGCAATGAGGTCGTCTCATAGTTCCCGGTGACGGTTTCCCTGAGAGTGTCCCTGTTTCCCAGGTTGTCCTTAATGACAACCCTCGCGCCCGAAACGGGGGGAAAAACAAGGGACGGTACGAAGTAATTGCCCGTCCTGCTCAGCTTTACCGTATATGGCCCGGGCTGATCCGATACGATCCCTTCGACCACCAGACGCGGGTTGACCTGATGGAGATCGATCGTCACGACCTTTTCGCAGGAGGAGAGAATGACCGCCGCCGAAAAGAGAAGCACGGCAGTTTTCGTGTATTTCATGAATAATGCTTTCGATGTCATGGAGGTTCGGGTGCGTCCTAGTATTGTGTCACTCAAATAGTTTTAATAGGTCCTTGGATCGTTATGTCATTCGCTACCCTCTCCCCTTCAATTCCCCTCTCCCGCTTGCGGGAGAGGGGATAGGGGTGAGGGTTAAGAGCCGCAAAACTTAATCAATGTATTTCCGAGACAGGACACTAGAATTTGAAGTTATAGGTGACCGATGGAATGATCGGGAAGAATGTGGTCTGCACCGCCTGTGTGAGTTGCGGGTTGTTCGGGTCCTGTCTGAAGAGGATGGCATAGGCGTTCCAGCGGTCGTAGGCATTGTACAGCGAAAAGCTCAAATTGGAACGCGGGCTCAGGTTCCATGTCGCGGAGAGGTCCAGCCGGTGGTACGGAGGCATCCGGTACCCGTTTCTCTCGGTGTAGTACGGAACCAGCCTTCCGTCGATCCAGTAGTTGCCGCTTGGAAACGTCACCGCGTTCCCCGTGTTATAGACCCATGTGGCCGAGAACGTCCACGCTGTGCTGTAGTCGTAAATGCCGACCACGGAAATATCGTGTGTCCGGTCCTGCCTTGCCGGGAACGCCAGTCCGTTGTTGATCTGCGCAAATTGATCTTGCGTCCTGGACAGTGTGTAGCCCACCCACCCGCTCACCCGGCCGAATTTCTTCCTCACGAGAAGTTCCGCTCCGTAGCTCCAGCCCCTACCATATTCGAGAAGCGCCTCGACATTCGGATTGAGCTGGAGGTCCGCGCCGTTTTTATAGTCGATCAAGTTCTGCATGCCCTTATAGTAGAGGTCCAGGGATGCCTCGTACTCGTTGCCCTCGAAGTTCCTGAAATATCCCAGCGACACCTGGTCGGCATACTGCGGCTTGACGTTGTTGCTGCTCGGCACCCAGAGGTCGCTCGGGTTCGCTGTCGTGGAGTTCGAAAGGAGATGGAGATACTGCGTCGTCCGCGTGTAGGAAGTCTTGATGGAGCTTGTCTCGTCCAGGAGGAGGCTGGCGGAGACGCGTGGCTCGAAGCTCGTGTATGTCTTGATGAAGGTGTCCGCTCCGTACACGGAGGAGTCGACAACGTCGCCGTTCTGGTCGTAGGAGACGATATGGCCCGGCCCCATCAGGCTGAACATGGAAAATCTCGCCCCGTAGTTCACCTTAAAACCGGGCAGCGCCTCAATCTCATGCGAGAAGTACACGCCGCTTTCCAGCGCGTACCTGTGCTCGAGAGCGAGGGTGTTGGTAAAGCTCGTTGATCCCACCGTCACCGAGCCCGGCATGAACGTATGGTAGATGGAGCTGAGGCCGAACTTGAATGAGTTCTGCGAGCTTGTGAAATACTGGAAGTCCGTTTTGAAGTTCAAATCCTGTATCCCCGTGCTTATGTCGAACCAGCTTGTCCCCGTTCCCACGCTGTTGCTGTACTCGTAGTTGCTGAAGATGAGGGAGGTGTTGGAGAAGAGGTTCTCGCCGAAAATATGGTTCCACCGGACGGTTGCCGTCGCGTTACCCCAGTTGAACCCAAACGTGTTCTGGATGTTGAAATTATCCCTGCCGAAATAACCGGAGAGGAACACCCGGTCTTTTTCTCCGAGCGTATAGTTCGCCTTCATGTTCAGGTCGTAGAAATAGAGACTTGACCGGTTGAGCAGGGTATCGCTGGAAAGTTTCAGGAACAGGTCTGCGTACGTTCTCCTTGCGGATATGATGAAGGAACCCTCATCCTTTACGATGGGACCTTCGAGCGTCAGGCGGGACGCGAGGAGTCCTATTCCGCCCGTGCCCCCGAACTCTTTGTCATTCCCGTCGTTGGTCCGGATGTCCAGCACTGAGGAGAGGCGCCCACCGTATTCGGAGGGGATTCCGCCCGTGATGACCTTCACGTCTTTGACCGCGTCGGAATTGAACACCGAAAGAAATCCCAGCAGGTGAGCGGAGTTGTAGATCGGAGCTTCATCCAGCACGATCAGGTTCTGGTCGGTGCCGCCGCCCCGCGCGTAGAAACCCGTGCTTCCTTCACCTGCCGATTTCACACCCGGAAGCAACTGGATCGTTTTCAGTATGTCCTTCTCACCTAAAAGGACGGGAATGGATTTCACCTGCTCCATCTCAAGCTTATTCGTGCTTGTCTCGGTGGAGGTGACGTTTGTGTTGGTCCGTTCGCCCACGATCACGACCTCCCCGATGTCGATAGTTTGCGGCGTGAGCTCCAGGTTGACGACACGGTCCCGGTCGAGAACAATCGAGTCCGTTTTTGTCCTGAACCCGATGTACTGGATTTTGATGGTATACCTGCCTCTGGGAAGTGTCAGTGAGTAGAACCCGTATGCGTTGGATTCAGCGCCCGTCCCGGGGAGCTCTTTGATGAGAAGTTGTGCCCCGATCAGGGCTTCGCCTGTCTCTCCATTCTTGATTGTACCACTGAAGGTATGCTTTTCCTGAGCCAAGGAAGCATTTTTACCAATAATGAGGGATAAAATGATAAGGAGAAACACATAATGAAACCGCATGTCATTCTATAACACCGGACTTGAAATTTCGTTCCCCCGGCCAGACCGGACACATCTGTCGTTCTGTGTCCAGACCTGAAGTTTGTAAAGTATCGGGTCCGCACCGAAACAGAATTCTCTGCGTTCTTTGCGCCTCCTTTGCACACTTTGCGGTTTATTCTTTTCTTGACGTGGACACTACCGGAACCCGGGTAGGGTCGTGGTGAGAAGCCCTTAACGCACAGGACTGCAAAGAGCAAATTCCCTCTCGCAACCGCGATGCCATTCACAACTCCCCCTATATTCCTCCCCTGTCAGGGGAGAATGAAGCACTCCCGGATTATTAATCGGCAACCCAATGGTGGTTGAAAGTCGATAGAATCTTTTGTATATTCGCCAAGTGCAATTACAGGTACGGGAATTGGCAATCTTACTATGATCTGTGTTCGCAGAATCGTGGGCTCAATATGCGCGCGTTCACTTCGTTCGAAGAACTACTTAAATGGCTAAGTGCATCATCAACTCCAAGCTAAAAAACTCTTCGTGATGCACTTATTGAATTGTCGGCGACTAACAATCGGCAACACGACGCACTTGGTCAAGGCTCAGAACCTCAACAGTTTTGCTCACGGGCGATTGGTGTATGTATGGATGGATGTGCGACGTGTTGCATTTCTTCGACACCACTTTCAGAATCGAAAAAACTTTATGGAGAAAGTTATGAATCACTCCCTTATAATCCGAACGATCCTGTTTTTTTCATTTTCCGTCCCGAACTTTGGTTTGTCGCAAATGGACTCAACACTTCCACAGCGGGAAAGCTGGAAACCATCTCCCGATGCGAGGCAAGAAACGATCTATCGGGTATTAAACGACCTGGGAATTGAATTGAACTACGTCGAGCAACGCGCGTTCTACCTCCACGTATCAGGCGAACACAACCAGGCAAAGAGCGTTTGCGACAGGCTTTGGAATAAGCTCGACACACTAAAGACTTCAATTACAAAGGATAGCACATTGACAAAGGACGATATTAAGTACCTTGTCACGCGGCTCAAAGATGCGCAAGAGGAGATTAAAGGACTTCGAGATTCAGAAAGCTCTTTATTGGATCACGAAATCGAGTTGCCTATGCCAGTTAACGGCAACCACAATCCAGAATGACCCATCGCTCCCCACACAAAAGTTCGTTCGGTGACGGCTTTTGTTGTTGAAGACACCAGCCGCCAGCAAGCTTGTTAAACATTTGAAACTATGAGGCCATGAAACTCAGCGCATCCATATGCATCTGCCTTCTTACTGTGACCAATCTTCTCGCTCAACAATCGCACATTAACATTTATGTGAATGGCGGCATCGATACTTCGAATGTCGAGATTTCGCAAGTGATTCGACTTTGGGGGAAATATCTCAACTCAAATCCGGACAGCACATACGATAACCCATTCTGGCTCACTTCAGAAATGAAACGGTACACGAAGTATGATTTCCTGAACTCAGCGTATTTCAGTCCAAGTCTGTACTACTTCCTTCCGCATTGGAAGGCCACTGTTATGAGTGTTTCGGAGATAGATAACGGATTTCTTATTCGTACACTGTTTGCTACCCAAACGGATTCCGGCTTTTCTCGACCGTTTTGTATTACTCTCGTTGTTGCGACAAAGGAGGACGGGCAATACAAGCTCTGCAACTTTCTTCCCATCAGCACGGAGTCATGGCAACGAGAAACAATTGGCGGCATTACATTCATATTTCCGCCCAGCCATCGATTCAACCGAAAGCTCGCTGAGCAGATGAATGCGTTCGTGGATTCGCTCACAACGACCTGGGATCTCAAGCCGTTTCCTACTGACTTCTATCTTGCCGGCGATTTGAGCGAAATAATGAAAATGCGTGGCTTCGACTTCTACATTGGGGAGGGTAACAATCGGGGTCCGGGGGGTGTAGCCGATATAGCAAACCATATCGTATTTGGCGCAGGCCAAGGCGAATGGTATCCACACGAGTTCGTGCACATCTATATCAATCCGCTTTTCCCGAGCGCTCATCATTATTTTCTTGAAGGGTACGCTGCCCTGCTGGGCGGTTCTAAAGGTCATGAACTCTTATGGCACATGAAGCGAATGAACCAATACCTGGAAAAGCATCGAGAGCTTGATTTGAATGATCTCCTGGCCTTCTCACATTTCGATAATACCACTGATCCTCAGTATGTCTTCGGTGGGTTGCTATGTAAAATGGCGTTGGAAAAAGGCGGCCTACCAGTGCTCAAACGGCTGATGTCGTTTGGCGAAGACGACAAGGATTTCTACAAAGCTGTCGAGGCTGTCTTTGGAGTTGGGCAAAGCACGCTTAACGATTTCATCAGGACGAAGCTGGCCGGATATGCGACAAAATGAAATTAAATGAAGGAGTGCTGCCACTTCCTATGACAGCAGGTACTACGTCACTTGCTCATCTAACAGAGCGAGTCAAACGCGAAGTTTGGCAAGCATGAAATGAAATTGAGCCTCTCCGTCACGTACCGCTATACGAGATCCTAACATCTTTCTACTTCGATGTAAAGATGCATCGAACTTGCCAATCAGCATCCGCGCGGGGATAGTACCGTGGTAGGGTGGGGGTATTTTTTTACGGACAGCTGAATGATTCCCGGCCCTCCTGTAGCTGAGACGCACTGCGCGAGGGTTTTTATTTTCCACAGTTTTTTTGTACATTGGAAGTGCAATTCACATCATTCAAACGCCAGGAATCAACCGTGTGAATGCCCCCCGTTGGATTGCAGCCAATGGCGTGGTGAACGAGCGAGAAGGGACGTTCCATTTGCAGTGGTAGAAGTGTTGATCAAACTGTTGATCGGAGAGCACGGAAGTTAGACAAATTTCTCGTGCTCCGGCACGAAATCTTGAAATTTGGCCGCGCCCATGGCTCAATTGGTAGAGCAGCTGACTCTTAATCAGCGGGTTCCAGGTTCGAGTCCTGGTGGGCGCACTCCCAATTTTTCTGAATTTAGAGAGTTCGTTTTTGGGACGAATCTAAGTTCACGAAAAATTGAGGATCCGCCATCTTTGTGGCGGATAGGTTCCAGTCCCGCCAGAAGAGGGCGGGATTCTCAAAACGAATTAGAAGTTAGCGCCATCGGCTTTCCGAGGATTAGCTAACTTCTTTCGTTTTGGAAGTTCGAGTCCTGGTGGGCGCACGATATAAATCAATGAGTTAGAGAGACCTGCCTAAGCTTTCCCAGCCATTCAACGGCATATCTGACGACTGTCCCGACTTCTCCGCCATAGTTGACGGTCCTCCTTCAGCGGGTAAACCGGCAGGCCGGGGTGGACTTGCTTTTGTGTGACGTGTGTAATACATTACAGGGAGAAAGGAGCAAAACAATGGCAAAGACAGCTATAGTAAACGCGCGCATTGAGCCTAAGCTCAAAAATGAAGCCGAGACAATTTTCCATCAGTTAGGATTGACGACTGCTCAGGCTCTTGCGCTGTTCTTCGCATACGTGAGGAACTACAGAGGTTTGCCCTTTGAGTTGCGCGTTCCCAATGCAGCAACCAAACGGGCAATCGAAAACGCTCGTGCAGGTGTCGGCGTCAAGAAGTTTCACTCGTTAGAAGAGATGATGGAGGAGCTTGAGTCCCGATGAATTCAGGTCTTCGCCTTGTCCGAACCAACCAGTTCAAGCGAGACTACAAACGGGCACAGAGGCGAGGACACGACCTCATGAAGCTGGTAGATGTGGTAGGCCAACTCGCTCATGGTGAGTTTCTGCAAGCAAAGTACCGAGACCACGCTCTGCTCGGAGAATTCTCCGACTGTCGTGAGTGTCACATCGAGCCTGACTGGCTGCTGATGTATAAACGCACACGGTATGAACTAGTTCTGATACGTACAGGAACACACGCTGAGCTGTTCGAGTAGAATAACGTGACTTTCCAACAATGGATTTGAAGCTTGGAGCGATTACCGACTCTGACAGAAACACGATGAAGCCCCAATTTCCCCCTCTGTTCGTGTCGCTTGGTAGTCGTGTCCAGGATTCGGATTGCGTATTTTCTGTTGTACTTGCACGCGGGTGAACGCGTTCAGAATGCTGGGTTGCTATTTTCTTGATACCGGCAGGTACCACTCACGGATGTCAACGTGGAACTCTTCTGCTAACGGTTTTCTCATAATCTCGGCCTTTTGATTTGGGTTACCTATATTATGAGGCAACAACTCTGTTTTCAAACCCCTCTGCTGCCTTTTTCATGCTGCGACGCCGTTACATCATCAGCGGTCCCAACTTGATTATGAATCTCTGACATGATATATTACACGCATGATCACAGCATTCATGGAATTTGTCTCTCGTCAAAGAATACTTGAAAGTGCCCGCTAGCAAAAGAGGGCATCTGCATCAGGAGGTTCTGGGTTCAATTGCTGAGTGCATATCATCACACATGCCTCCATTTTCCCCCGCGGTTCCAAAGGTAACTCGTCCGGTCCAACTGGCCGTTCATTCTCCCTTATGAGTTTGTGAACGGCGCCTTGAACAACGGGAAACCAACCCCAGCTATGCCAGATGGAGATAAGTACCAGATCGTAGAATCGTCTTTTGGCATGGGTGAATCAGGTATGGGGTTGCTTCGCTTGAAGGGCAGCGATTGCCTGGACTTTCTCCAGCGCCTCTCCACGAACGATATGAATGGAGTGAATGTTGGGGAGCACCGTACGACGGTTCTCACAACTGAGAAAGGGAGAATAGTCGACATCGTTACACTTCTGAGATTGGAAGATTCTTTCATACTGACCACCAGTAGTGAAAACTCACAGAGGGTGAAGGAATGGCTGGAGAAATTTATCGTTATGGAAGATATTCAGATAATCGATGTAACTGCCGATTTTTCAAGATATTGTATCGTCGGATCTAAAGTTATTGCAGGCATTCAACAATTAGGCCTGGACTTGGATTTTGATGTCAATAAGATTCTCTCCCTGCCGAACGGTTTTCTCTTCCGTAATCCCTTGTGGAAGGCTCCTTACTATCATCTCATCGTCAGGAGCGACTTGACGGGGAAGAATCCACCGAATTCAGTTAATCTTAATGACATACCGTCGGCAGACCCTGAAACTATCGAGGTCATGAGAATTGAGAACGGCGTTCCTCAATTGGGTAAGGAACTCACGGATCAGGTGAATCCACTAGAAGCTAACCTCGAAAAGTTTGTCAGCTTCACAAAAGGCTGTTATATTGGACAGGAAGTGATTGCCCGGCTTGATACCTATAAAAAACTTCAGCGAAAATTGTGGGGACTCATACTGGGGAGCGCCGTACAACCCTTACGTGAAGGCCAAGAACTGTACCTCAACGGCAACGGCGTTGGATGGGTGACGAGTCCCGGTTGGTCATATAAATTAGATAAGGGAATTGCGCTGTCTTATCTTAAGATAGATGTTTCTTCAACCCACGTTGAATATAAAAATGATGGGCTGCCCGGTCAAGATGTCGCTCAAGTTGTCGATTTACCGTTCTGAGATGAAGGCATCATGAAATCAACTGGACACCGACTGGCGATTGTAACGGGGTCTGGAAGAAGACTCGGCAGACAGATAGCCCTGGCTCTCGCCGGAAATGGATTCGACCTTGTCGTAAACTACGTGCATTCAGCGAAGGGAGCACGCGAAACCGTCGTGCTGATTCACCGGATGGGACAGAAGGCAATCGCCGTCAAGGCCGATGTTTCAAAGAAGGTGGACGTGCAGCGATTGATGCGAAAAGCGATTTCTGAGTTTGGCAGGATCGACCTTCTGGTGAACAATTCCGGACTCTTCATCGAAAGTCCATGGAACAAAACGACTGAACAGATTTGGAATCGGACAATTGATACGAACCTCAAGGGTACATTCTTGTGTTGCCAGGCGGCAGCGGCGTACATGGTCAGGGAAAAGCAAGGCAGAATCATTAATATCGCTTCGTTAGGCGGTATCCAGGCGTGGAAGGAGCATTTGCCATACAGTGTTTCTAAGGCAGGGGTCATGATGCTAACGCGATGCCTGGCGAAAGCCCTTGCCCCCCATATTCTAGTGAACGCCATTGCACCCGGGACTATCATGGTCGACGGAGAGGAACCACCTGATCAACTGCACATTTCTATCGACAAAATACCTTTGAAACACTATGGCAAGCCCTCTGATATCACGGACTTAGTCCTGTTTCTTGCAACCACAGCGAACTATATTACCGGGCAGACTATCGTGGTAGATGGCGGCAGATCGGTTCAATAAATCAGAAACAAAATGACCTACTCAACAGTCACCTACGAAGTGAAAAACCGGGTCGCAAATGTTACCATGAATCGTCCCGATAAACGCAACGCTCTTGACGAAACAATGATCGGAGAGCTTGCGGGAGTACTGCAGAACATCAACAGGTCCGCAGATTCACGAGTCGTGATCCTCACCGGTTCCAGCGGATTTTTCTGCGCCGGGATGGACTTGGATTATTTGAAGATCATGTCCGATAAAGGGCACGAAGACAATTTAAAAGATGCCCATAACTTCTTGAATTTATTGCAGATTATTTCAAGTCTTAAGAAGCCAATCATAGCTATGGTGGATGGTCCCGCTCTTGGCGGTGGCTGCGGTCTGGCCGCGGCCTGCGATTTTGTGCTCGCTGCGAAAGATTCCGCCCGGCTGGGAACACCTGAGGTTCGCCTTGGTTTTGTCCCGGCGGTTATCCTCTTGTTCCTCATCAAACGCATGGGAGAGGGTAGGGCAAAAGAACTCGTGCTCCGGGGTGACATTCTTGACGCGGCGAGAGCGAAAGAAGTCGGTTTGGTAACGGAAATAGTCGAAGACGTTAAGCTCAAACAAACCACAGTTGCATTTGCTGAGAAGCTTGCCGCCACCACGAGCCCGTCTGCCATCAGCCTGACAAAAGAATTGTTTTCGCGACTGAATGATATGAACCTTCAGGAAATCATGGAGTACGCCGCCAATTTGAATGCTCTTGCACGCAAGACGGAAGATTTTCGGAAAGGAATTGATTCGTTCATCAAAAAAGAAAAACTGCAATGGTGAGTAAACCCCCTGACGGCCTAAAGAAGCACATCCGGAGCATACCGGATTTCCCCAAGAAGGGGATCGTTTTCCGCGACATCACAACATTGCTGAAGGACAAAAAGGCATTCAAGTCGGCCGTTGATATGCTGTACAAGCGCTACAGCGCCCGAAGGATCGACAAAGTGGTCAGCGTTGAGTCCCGCGGGTTCATTCTCGGAAGTGCGCTGGCATACCGTCTCGGCGCCGGGTTTGTTCCCGTCCGAAAGCCGAACAAACTGCCGGCCGAGTCAATCAAGGAAGAATACCAGCTCGAATACGGAACCGACACCCTTGAAATTCACACCGATGCTATTCAGAAAGGGGAGAGAGTTCTCATTGTTGACGATTTGCTTGCCACGGGAGGCACAGCAGAAGCAACCTCCAGGTTGGTGAAGAGACTAAAAGGGAAAATCGTGGGCCTCGCATTCTTGATTGAGCTCTCTTTTCTCAACGGCCGGAATAAACTACGAGGCTACGATATCTTCTCGATTATCAAGTACGACTCAGAATAGACCCTTTCGGGTCTGGGAGGGAGTTCCGCCACAAAGACGGCGGACAGGTGTATTCCCGACCTCGGAGACACATGCCCTCCTACCTACCAGTCTCCCTGCCGGCTTGTCCCCCATTGGACCGAGCTCTGCCGGAGAATTTTTACCCGATTTCGCTTCGTACCTGCGCTCGCTGCCTACGCGATTCCAAGAACGGTCCGGTAGGCTGGAATATCCAAGAAACCATGTCCGCTGATATTGAACGCTATGACTTTCTTTTCTCCAGTTTGCTTGCATTTCATAGCTTCATCGATCGCACAGCAGACAGAGTATGCTGACTCAGGCGCCGGTAACCAGCCTTCGGCTTCGATGAACATTTTTGTGTTTTCAAATACATGCTTCTCGTCGCTGGGATAAGCAACGGTATCAATGTATCCTTTGTGACGCAAGAGACTGAGGATTGGTGAGCAGCCGTGGTAACGCAACCCATCCCCCTTGATTGGCTGCATATCGTGCTGATGACCAAGAGAGTACATCTTCAGCATCGGAGTCATTTCAGCATAGTCGGCAAAATCATACTCGTATTTCCCCTGCAAATTAGGTGCAACCTGGCTTTGCGCCGCGATGAACCGAATTTTCTTGCCTTTGGTCAGCACATCACCGAAAAACGGGATTGCAAACCCGCCGAAATTCGATCCCCCCCCGAGACATGAAATAACCACATCAGGATAATCATCGAATAACTCGAATTGCTTCTGTGTCTCCAGGCCAATAATCGTTTGATGCATGAGAACATGATTGAGGACTGATCCTAAGCAGTACGTCGCCTTCGGGTCTTTTTGCGAATCCTCCAAACCTTCTGAAATTGCGATACCCAGCGAGCCAACGTGTTCTGGATTTTTTTCATAAAGAGTTTTCCCGAACGACGTCCTTGGGCTCGGCGAAGCATAAACCTCCGCACTAAGAAGCTTCATGAGCGACAAGCGATCCTTTTTCCAATTGTACACGCTACGCACCCAGAACACCGTACATTTCAAACCTGAGATCGCTGCCGCATATGCGAGAGCCGTGCCCCATTGACCGGCGCCGGTTTCCGTTGTTACGCGCTCGAATCCCTGCTGCTTCGCATACCAGCACTGCGCGAGAGCCGTATTCACTTTGTGGCTACCCGTTGGACTGAAGAACTCGCTTTTGTAATAAAGCCTTGCGGGAGTGTCCAGTCTCTTTTCCAAATTCGTCGCTCTGAACAGCGGACGCGGTCGGCCCGCTTTGGCATACAGATCCATAATCCCGCCGGGAATATCAATCCATTTTTCCTGGGAGAATTCCTGCTTGAGGCATTCAGCTATCATTAAGTTTGGTAAGTTCTGGATGCGTGAGGCGCCTTCCTTAGGATCCATCGGAGGCGGCAATGGCTCCGGAAGGTCGGGAATGATGTTATACCATTGAGTCGGAAGTTGATCGAAATTCAAGTTGACGATGCATTTCATTTTGTGTTCTCCTTAGTGTGGACGTCAGTTTCTTACTAAAAGAAAGATTTCTTGTTCATGAAGTCTTCAGCGAAGTTGAATTTAGAAAAATGATTAACAAATGTCAATGACGAATGACTTTCTTATGAGTGAATTCATGTGTCAGGAGAGGAGTTTCATACGAATTAGTCTGGCTCTGCGGAGCTCGTTCGCGTCGAATATTAATAAATTCGTTGCTAGTGAGCGAATTTACTCGTAAATTGCTAAGCAAAATGCATTGAAAATATGAAAACCATCATCGAACCATTCAAAATAAAGACTGTTGAACCGATTCAGTTTACCACCGTTGAAGAGAGGGAGCGCATTCTTCGCAAGGCGGGTTACAATCCGTTCATGATTCGCGCCGAAGACGTCCTGATTGACCTGCTGACCGATAGCGGCACATCTGCGATGAGCGCGGCGCAATGGGCGGGGATGATGGAAGGGGATGAATCATACGCGGGCGCAAGAAGTTTTTTTCGCTTCGAGAAAATGGCGAAGGAAATTACCGGTTTTAAGCACATCATTCCCACGCATCAGGGAAGGGCGGCGGAGAAAATCCTCTTTACCGTTGCCGGCGGACCCGGCAAGTTCATACCGAACAACACGCATTTCGATACGACGAGAGCGAATGTCGAGTCCTCCGGCGCCGAAGCGAGAGATTTTCTTGTCGACGTCGGAAAGAATCCGGAAACGATAGCCGACTTTAAAGGAAACATGGATATTCCCGCGCTCGAGCGGTTCATCCGGGAGAAAGGTGCGGAGAACATACCGCTCATCATGATCACGGTCACGAACAATGCCGGGGGCGGACAGCCGGTCTCTATGGAAAATATCCGGCGAACAAAATCTGTTGCCGCACGGTATGGGATTCCCCTGTTTCTCGACGCATGCAGGTTCGCAGAAAATGCTTTCTTCATCAAGATAAGGGAAAAAGGCTATCAGGATAAATGCGTGAAAGAAATCGTGCAAGAGATGTTCTCGTACGCGGACGGATGCACGATGAGCGCGAAAAAAGACGCTCTCGTCAACATGGGCGGCTTCCTTGGACTGAACGATGATGACCTTGCCATGGAGGCAAGAAATATTCTCGTCGTCACAGAAGGTTTTCCCACCTACGGCGGTCTGGCAGGTCGCGACTTGGAAGCGATCGCTCAGGGTTTGGAGGAAGCCCTTGATGAAAACTATCTCGCATACCGGATTCGTTCCGTCGAATACCTGGGTGACAAATTAACACACGCCGGCGTGCCCATACTTCAACCGCCGGGCGGCCACGCCATCTATCTGGACGCAAAGCGATTTGTGCCGCATATTCCGCCGCACCAGTTTCCCGGACAAGCGATTGTTTGTGAATTGTATCGGTGGGGAGGAATTCGCTCGGTGGAAATTGGGAGCGTGATGTTTGGTCGAACCGACCGCCATACCGGGGCATTTTCACCCGCAGCGATGGAGTTGGTACGCCTGGCCATCCCGCGACGCGTGTACACCCAGAGCCACATCGACTATGTCAGTGAGGTTGTGGTGGAGGTGTTCGGGAACCGTTCACACATGAGAGGGTTCCGGATTGTTGAAGAGCCGCCCATGCTTCGTCACTTCACCGCGCGTTTCGAGCCGGTCTAGATGCCGACGTCTATGATAACGTGCCCCATTTGTAAAAAAAAGAATCACCATCTCGCGCTGGTCTGTGAATTCTGCGGGTGCTTTCTTCAGCAGAAAATCGATAATCTCAATTTGTTTGAAATGATGTGGAAAGTTGTGGAGTCGCCGCGGCGGGCGTTTCGAACGATCGCCATGGCGCGACATAAGAACTACGTTATCGTCCTCAGCTCGCTTGCCGGAGTGGGTTTCGCATTCACCTTGTTTTGGTTTCTTAATGTCGGGGAAGTTCTCACGGACCTCATAAGTTTGGTGGCGTATGGAGTATTCTTTGGAATCTGCCTGGGTCCAATTTTCATTCTTTTCTTTAGCATCTTCGTCAAGCTCGTCACGTTGTTCAACCGAACGAAGGTTCACTTTAAGAATATCTACTCTGTGTCGTCCTACGCCCTCATGCCGATCGTCATCACTGTGTTTTCGCTCCTGCCGATCGAGCTCTTGACGTTTGGTGTCTACATGTTCTCCAGGAATCCTTCGGCGTACACGCTGAAGCCGTTCTCGTATGTCACAATTCTGGGCCTCGACGGCCTGTGCGCTCTCTGGACGATCATCCTGTTTGTGACGGGTATGAAGGTCCTGCTGGACTCAGGTTGGAGAAAGGCGATTCTTGTGTCGTTGTGTTCATTGCTTGTTTTCTTTGGCCTCATTGCCGGAGTGATCCTGACGATTCTATCGAAAATCCCGATACGGGTATGAGCAGGGAGGAGTTCGAGAAAATAGTCGAGGAATCCTTCGAGTTGCTGCCCCAGAAGTTCAAGTCCGCGATCGAAAACGTTGGGATTCTGGTGGAGGACTATCCCGACGATGAGCTGGTCCGGAGAGTAGGTCTGACTTCCAAGCGTCACCTCCTTGGATTGTATCAGGGTGTGCCTTTGCAAAAGCGAGGGACGTGGTATGGTATGTCGCCGACCCTTCCGGATAAAATCTCACTCTATCAAAAAAACATCGAACAGTATTGCAGGACAGACCGGGAGATTAAAGAAAAAATTGCGGAAGTATTGATCCACGAGATAGGCCATTATTTTGGCATGACCGAGGAAGAGATTCGTGCGGCAGGATATTAAGAAAAAATTCCGTATATTAAGAGCGTAAACTTTTGAGGGAATCCATGGGAAAAGTTATATTCACAATTTCATACGAGATCGACCCCGCGAAGAGGGATGAATACCTCGACCTCGCCGAGAAGATGAAGAGCCACCTGGCGGGAAACAAAGGCAAGAATTACGCCATCTACGAACACAAGACGAAGAAGAACAGCTTTTCTGAAGTGTTCATCTGCAAGAGTGTGGAAGAATACGACCAGCTCGAAGACAACCAGGACGAAACGACCGAGGAATTAGTCAGCCGCCTGGAAGGCATCCTCACAAACGGCAAGATGAAGTACTCGACGTTGGTTGAGCTGTAACGATATCAGTTTTTTCTGAGTTCTTTTTCCCTACTACTACCAAATTACACCGGCAAGACTCGATTACTGCTTTCTGGCCTCCAGGATCGCTTTGAGCGTCACGTCCTGAGTTCCCCGTTTCACCACGATCGTTACCTCGTCTTTGGGTTTGAAACTCTCAAGGCTGTACATGAAGTCGTAGATATTCTTCACGTCCTTGCCCCCGAATTTAATAATCACGTCGCCCTCCTTAAGACCCGCTTTTTCTGCCGGACTTCCTGGCCTTGTTCCGGAAATTCTCAATCCTACGGCATCCTCGGCGAAATCAGGTACAACTCCAAGGCTCACCTGGGCGCCACGGCGGTCCGTCGCACCCTGCGCGGCCGGAGCCGCAGCTCTTGTGAACGTCGGCTTTTCTGCCATGTCGGCAATATCCGATGCGATTCTAGCGACATACTCGACTACTTTTTGTTCGCCGGGATAGTTGATCTTGTCCCAAGTGTCCGACGGCTTGTGATAGTCTTCATGCAAATTCGTGAAGAAGAACATAACCGGTAAGTTCTTGGCATAGAACGATGCGTGGTCGCTTGGTCCGTACCCGTCGGGTTTGAGTTTGAGTTTTAACGATGAGTCCGCATTTTCTTTCCTTGCGATCGGTTCCCATTGAGGGGAGGTACCCATCCCTTCAACGATAAGCGTGCTGTCTTTCAGCCGGCCAATCATATCCATGTTGATCATTGCGATCGTGCTTTCGAGCGGGACGGTCGGATGCTGAACGTAGTAGTTTGAACCCAGCAATCCCATTTCTTCGCCGGAGAACGAAGTAAACAAGAGGCTTCGTTTGAATGCCTGCCGGTGTGCCGAGAAATATTGCGCCAATTCGAGAACACCCGCCGTTCCCGAGGCGTTATCATCCGCGCCATGGTGGATTGCCACCGTATCGGGCTTCAATGAACCGGAACCCTGTCCGCCCATCCCCAGATGGTCGAAGTGCGCCCCGATAACCACTGTCTGGTTCTTTAGCACCGGGTCGGAACCTTCAAGGAAGCCCAGTACGTTGGCGGTTGATGCGTATTGTTTGACAATTTCCGTTTGCATCATGACCGTGGTATGGGCAAGCTCGAACGACATCGGTTTTTTCGTATCATAGATTTTTTGCTGAATCGCTTTGAGGTCGTTTTCTGCGCCGCCTGACCGCAGGAGAGATTCTGCTATCGACGATTTGAGATTGACAATCGGAAGTCCCGAGGCGGTGACCTGACCTTCGAGGCGGAGAGTTACGAGTCCCGGTTTCTCCTCGTCTGCAGGTCCGGTAACCATGATGATTCCGGCTGCACCTTTTTCCCGCGCCGTGAACGCTTTCAGGTAGGGCGATTCGTATCCATGGAACTTGCCGTCCTTCGACCCGATGTCGGGTGTAAAGCGGAGCATCATGACAATTTTCCCGTGCACGTCGATGTTTGCGTAGTCATCGTACTGGAGTGAATCTGCCTTGATACCATAGCCGGCAAACACCAGGCCGGCAGTAATGCTCGTGTCCGAGGAATTGGCCATCGGGCGAAAGTCTTCATCCGGAGTGAATTGCATCGGCGTGCTTCCAACTGTCACATTCAACCTGTTGTGCTCTCCGGCAGAAATAGCAGAGGTCACCTTGAAATACTGGAAGTAATCCCCATGATCTCCCATGGGATTGACACCGTACGATTTGAACTCGTGCGCGATGTAGCGGGCCGCTGCTTCGTTTCCTTTCTCCCCCGATTTTCTTCCCCTGAGTTCATCGGAGGCAAGGTACTTGACGTGTTGCTGAATTTCGATCGCGGTGATGTCGGAGCTGGTGTATCTCTCCGGCTGAGAAGAGCATGCAATGAGACCAAATGAAAATCCCAGAAGAATGAGCAATTTTTTCATAGCAGTGTTCCCATGTTATTTGTTGTACATTTCGAGAATATCTACCAACTCCATTAGTTTTCCGACCATGCATGTGCTCGCCGTGCCGTGCAATTCACGAACGGCGACCCTTGCGCGCAGGCCTTCTTGCAGCAGCGGTTTCACGTTTTCGCCCGCGATTTCGTAGTGGGTGCTGTCGTCGGCCACGAACTGCCAGCAGCCGGATTCGACGTTCACGTAGTGCATTCGACCCGTGAGGACGAGAACATCTTCTCCGTAGGATTTTGTGGCATGCGAAGAACTGCACGCACACACCGCTATGGAGACGAGAACGAAGAACAGGAGATCAAATGCGGGTATCGTGTACGCAGGAAATTTCAGAGAAGTTCCCCTCACGGCAGCCAATCTGCGATGAAGATATTGATTTCATACTTTGACCTGCCGTTTCTGCCCGAGGCAAAAACTAACTTTTTTCCATCTCTTGTGAACATCGGAAAGCTCTCGAACTTCGGGCTATAGGTGATTCGTTCCAGCCCTGTTCCGTCGATATTGATCATATACAAATCAAAATCCATCGGGTTGTCCGCCGCCGCTTCCATGTTCGACGCAAAAACTATGTGCTTCCCGTCGGGATGCATGAACGGAGCAAAGTTCGCCGCGTTGTTATGGGTAAGCTGTCGCTTGTTTGAGCCGTCGGCATCCATGATGAAGATTTGAAGGTTCATCGGCTTGATTTTTTCTTCGGCCAGAAGTTCTTTGTAGTCACTAATTCCCTTTTCCGTCACGGGGTGGTACGCACGATAGACGATTTGTTTTCCGTCGGGGGAGAAGAAAGGACCGCCGTCATAGCCAAGCTCGTGCGTAAGTTGACGAACATCGGTGCCGTCCAGGTTCATCGTGTAAATATCAAGGTCACCGTTGCGAATAGAAGTGAACGCAATCTTATCGCCTCTTGGCGAGATGACGGCCTCGGCGTCGTACCCCGGCGTTTCGGTGAGCCGCTTCGTGATGTTTCCGTTCGTATCTGCGACAAAAATGTCGAAGCCCGGATACAATCCCCAGACGTACCCCTTTTTCCTGTCAGGAGCCGGCGGGCATTTCGGGTCTGCAAGATGGGTGGAGGCATACAAAATATGACCGCCGTCGGGTAGAAAATAGGAACACGTTGTCCGGCCTTTTCCTGTGGAAAGCAACTTGATGTCTGAACCATCGATGTTCATCATGAAAATCTGGTCGCAGGCGAAGCTGTCGCGAGTCGACTGGAAAACGAGTTTCGTGTCGTCGAATGAGAAATACGCTTCTGCGTTTAATCCGCCGAAGGTTAGTTGGCGGATGTTCCCGAAGTGCCTTTCCTTCGGAAAATGCAGCGAGTCCGTGGACTGTGCATTCGTCACTAATGTCATGCCAAACCCTGCTGTCAGAAGGATGAGAATTCTGAATGATGAGAGAAACTTCGCGTAACTTTCGAACTGGTTACAGAAAAGCGTCATACGTTTTTATGTGGTTAATGAAAATTGGAATTACGACAGCAGGATTTGGAACCTCACATTATTGCGTCGCAGTTCCCGACCCGACCGCCGGTCGGCACACCCGATGGCGTGATTCGGTGAACCGCTACTCCATGGAATTGACCTCTCAGTTACTCCAGTTGTCCCAGTGCTTTTTTCAGCTTCTCGAAGGAGTTCAAATCTCTTGCTTTGTATTCGAGGTCAATATACGCAATTTTCCCGCTCTTGTCTACTACGTAGACCGTACGCTTGTTCCAGCCGTAGCCGTCGTAATAGCTGCCGTACGTTTTGGCGACTTTGTGCATCCGCCGCTCCAATCAGCAGGGTAGAAGGCGAGGACGATGTTCTTTTTACCGACCAGACTCGACAGTTTCAAGCTATCTCTTGCGACAGAGTCCCTTGTCGCGTAGGGGAGGGAGAAGTCGGGTGCGGGGTCGCCCACCTTGAGTTCCTTCGGCATTGCATCCTGTCCCGATGCGAAACTCGAGATAATGAAACAAGAGCAGACCAATGGCAGGGCATCTTCCATTGTCTGTCCTTCGAGGGATTTGTGTTGATGCCTCTAACGAATCGTTTGTTAACGTTGTACTTCGAATACCCTCGACGTTGCATCCCAGTGAAGCCTGCCGTGATTCTCATCCCACCATTGCCGGGCTTTCTGCGGCTCGGTGAGCTTGAACTCGAACTGGATATGCTGTCGGAGGTGGTCGAATGCATCGTCGGCAAACACACCGCCTTCTGAAATGATCCCAATGAGCTGAGGAATCGCCTCGGCATTGCCAAGTTCGAGAGCAGTTTCCAGGAGTTGTATCCTTATCTCGACATCCTCTTCGACCTTTGCCGTCTCGACGAGCCTCAGGGAAGCCTCGCCATCGCCGAGTGTTCGGATAGCCTGTATGGCACTTCGGCGAACCTCATCCGATGGATCATGCAAGAGTTTAACAATCTCCGGGACGGCCGATTTGTCGTGCAGTTTTGTTGCCAGGTCGACCGCAAGTTTACGAACCTGCGCGTCTTCGTCGTGCATTCTCTCGATAAGCATTGGCAGCCATAGATCCTTCTTATCGCCGTACAACTCCAGATTAGCGATGGCAGTCTGGCGGTCGGTGCTCAACTTGCTGCTCAGCATATGAAGCGTGTGCTGGAGCGGGTCTTCTTCAGCTTTGCGGAAGAAAAACAGGCCCCCAATGAAGATTGCGACGACGATGAGGGAACCTGCCATGTTGCGCAATGCAATTGACTTGCGCGGAGAAATCTTGAGGTAACGATAGATGCCAGTGGCGATGAGTGCGAGGGCGAAAAGGACAACCACCAGCGGGCTCGTCGGCAATCCCGTATCCCACGAGAGCTTCACACCGATGAAACTGATGATCGAGCCGCCAATCCATCCAAGCGTCAGGCGCGTGCTGAGTTTGTCCGAGACCAGCATGGCTCCAACAGACGGAATCACGAGGTAACTGAACACGAGGAAGACTCCGGCAATTGCTACAGAGCTCGTGATGACAAATCCGAACGACATATAGAACAAGAAGTCCCAGAATCTCACGCTGACGCCGGATTCTTCGGCCTTTGCCGGGTCGAGTGATATCGCCATGAATTTCTTCCTGAAAATGAAATGGAAGAGGCCGACGCAAGCGTAGATAATTGCTGTCTTGATGACGACATACGATTGTACCCAGAGAAGCTCGCCTTTTATGATGTGGTCGAGTTCCTGCGGTCCCAGGGCGCTCTTGGAGAGCACCAGAATTGTCGCAGCAAACGTCACGGCGTAGACAATTCCGATGATTGCCTCATGCGGGACTTTTTCTCCCTTCATGCGCGTCGCGGAGAAGATGAATGCGCCAAAAATGGTGAAGGCGAGGGAATAGAGATACAGTGCCGTGAGGTCTTTGCCGACTTCATATCCCAGGAGAACACCTATGACGGTGCCGAGGGCGGCAATTTGAGCGAGTGCGAGATCGACAAAAATAACTTTACGTGCTATGACGTGTACGCCGAGATACACGTGGATGCCGGTCAAAACCAGGCACGCTGCCAGGGGCCATATCATCGTCTCGGGTATGTAAAAGAGTTGCTCCATGTGATTCTATCCCTGCTCGATTATTTCAACGATTGTGCGATATCTTCAATCAAGAACGTAATGAGATTCTCATACGTCGTAAGTTCTTCAGTGGCACCCACGTCCATGTAAGTGACAACCACTTTTGCTCCTGTTTTGCTCGCGACATAATCCGCCGCTTCCCTTGAATAAAAGTTATCGTTGAGAATCACCTTGATGCCTTCGCGGTTCACCTGGTCGACCACCGCATCGCGGTGTTTCGGGGGAGGAGGGATGCCCGGTTTTTCTTCAAGTTCTCCCATGATTTGCAGCCCGAACCTGTCGGCAAAATATATGTACGTCTTATGATAGGAAATGATTTTTGCGTGCTTGAGCTCTTGAGCCATCTTCATCCAGCCGCCCAATTTTGAGTCGAGCTTCTTGGCCTTCAGCCAGTCCATCAGCTCGTCATTTTTGGCCTTGCGCGTGAGGATGTCGCCGCCGGATTTGCCAACCGCTTTCAGAAGCTCCTCACCGAACATTGACGCATCGAGGCGGTTTTTGAATTCATCGAACTGATGCTGGTAGTATGATTCGTTGGGCGGGTCTAGCTGCTTCAAACGCTCGGCAATATTTCCCGCAATGATTCTCACATTGAGGGGGTCGAGCCACACGTGGGGGTTTCCCTGGGGGTGAATATCTCCCCAGGATCGGGAAACTTCCGTCGGAAGCTCCTTCACCGGAACATTGATCGTGGCGATCAAATGCCCCGGGCTGCCGACTTGAATGGAGGGGTTGCCCGATGCGTCAACAACATTTTTCGACCACATATCCAATGAAAGACCGGACTCGATGAAGAGGTCGGCATCGGTCGACATCTGATTCATTCTGGGCGTCGGCGTGACGTAATGAGGGTCCTGCTTCGGGTTGGCGAGAGCGCTGACTTCGACTTTATCGCCCCCGACCTGTTCAGTGACGTATTTCAAATAATTCAAGGTAGTGACCACCTTGAGCTTCTTGGTCTGCGCCGGAGTAACCTGCGTCATCACAAGAATCAGAAAGATCGATATTTTGAGAATCGTTTTCATGTCTATTCCTTTATTTATCAGTTCGAAGAACTATTTGTTAACCCAGTACGGTTCCGTAGGGTGTGAACCGAAGACCAGGTTTACGTCGAGAAGGATGGTGTTGAGATTATTCTGGGCAGCGATATCGCTCTGCCGGTGCTCGAAGCCCAACCGGAATCTCAAGAATTCCGTAGTATAATAGCTGGCGTAGACCCCGATATTTTTTGTTACCACTCCCGCATTGGTGGGTTCTTCAATCCAATCGTATCGCGTGCCGAGATACAACCAATACGAAGTTTGGTATTGCAGGTATCCGAACCAGCCAAACGGATGGATTCTGTTAAGGGTGGAATCGATGTGATCAATCACGAGAGCTTCCCCGCCCGCGACGATCGAATGCGATTCTCGTTCTTCCGCGGGCGCCCATTTATAGGTCAGGTCTATGCCATAGGCGCGCGTCGCATAATCGCCTTCCTCATCGTAAACGCTGGCGCCGAGGTTGACAAGATGAACGTTGCTCCAGTCTTTCGAGAGGTTCAAATGCCCGATGTACGCCGGCTGTCGCACTGTGATTGGAGAAAAAGGTGAGGCCGCGAGATTGGCGTTCGAGATTGCAATATCGCCTGCACGCACAACGTCGGCATTCATTTCTAACGTAGTTCCAGGAAACGGATTGGGGAGATAAAAATCCAAATCCATGCCAACGGGATTGAATCCTGATTCAAAAAACTCACCGTGATCGGTTCCGAGATAGCGCGAAACAATGAGCGGGCGGGTTGTCCACGGAAGGTCATGGATGTGAATTTTGTTGTCCACTCCAATTGAAGCGCGGTATTTTCCGATCTTCACTTTCAATCCTAACGGCGCTGATTCGAGGATGGGAAGCCGTTTGATGAGACCGTACGCCTCTTCGGCATCGATTCCGAAATCCGCGTTCGCTTCGTTTTCAAGTGAAATGACGGCGAAGGCCGAGGCATAGGGATCAACCGCCGAACTCAATTCGACCTCAACAGTACGCAAAAAGGGGCGGTTGCTGATCACGTTTTTGGCCGGTGATGGGTCGACGACATCCTTATTATCGGAGCGAGCCGCAAAATTTATGGCTGTAACCATCTTCGGGTTGAAGGCGATCGGGGCAAGGCCTCGTGAGACCGCATCGATCTTATTTTCAAGCTCCCGCAGCCGGTTCTCAAGTCGCTCTTCCATTTGGTCCAGTTCATTCGATTGGTCGGTGGACGGATTTTGTGCTGATACCTTGAGACTGTCCAGCTCAGCTCGAAGCTGACGGACCTCGTCCCGCAGCTGGCCGATCTCCCGCGACGCCGAAGAATCTGCTGAAACACTGCGATCGTCTTGAGAAAAACTTGTGCTGCAAAAAAGAAGGGTGACTATAAATAAAAATTTAAGAATGCGCATGAACCTTCTCCATACCTTGTGAAAAAATTTGCCGAACTGTCTCCGGCAAGTCTATCAAACAAGTGTATCGACGGAAGGAGGTGCGCGGTTATGAGTAAGAGTGTAGTCTGTTGAGTGGAGAGATCCTGCGGGAGTGTGAACTACCACTTCAACATGTGCGTCCACTTTCCCGAATCTGTCTGGAGGCGTAAGATAGGTTTGAGTCGAGTTGATTCTGAAGCATACGGCGCAGAATGCCAAATGGTGCTTGTTGAGGGTTCCATCCGGGGCACTCTTGAGAACGGCGGCGTTCCGTCCACCGTTCACGTCATGCGTATGGAATATCGAAAGCACAGGCATGGTCGCGCTGTAGCTTGCGATAAGCAGCCAAACGATAATGATTTGCGGGGTTCGATTCATACCTGACTGTAAATGTAGCTATTCTTCTGTGAATCTACAACAAATCGCCTGGAAAATTGATTCCATTGAGCATCCTGTGATAGAAAACAAACATGTGACCTCTGATGTTGGAATTATTCATGCAATATGATATATTTCTGCTTGAAGTTTTGATGAAGACTATCATGAAAAGAACTGTTCTTATAACGGGTGGAACCGGGGCACTCGGGACAGTTGTCGCCGGACGATTTATCCGTGGAGGAGCCAACGTCGCAGTTTCTTATATCTCCCGGCAGGAACTACAACGTCGCTCACCTATTTTCAAAAGAAATGTGTACCCCGTTCATGCAAACGTGATGGACGAAATGGACGTCGTTACCCTCTTCCGGGATGTGACAAAAAAATTCGGGCGAGTGGATATTCTGATCAATATCGTCGGCGGTTTCTTGCCTTATTGTGAACTGCGGAACCTGAAAATGGACGATTGGGACCGCATGATGGAGCTGAATCTCAAATCGGTCTTTCTATGTGCAAGAGAATTTCTTAAGAGATTGGGCAACAAGTCGTACGGGAGAATTATCAGCATGTCGGCAATGCCTGCGCTCAAACCCTCCGCAGGAAGGGCACCATACGCTGTTTCAAAATCGGGTGTCATTGTGCTCACGCAGGTACTCGGAGAGGAGTTGAAAGGCACGGGTATCACGGCAAATGTCGTTGCTCCCAGTATCATCAAGACTGATGCAAACCTGCGATCCATGGGGAAGGAAGATGCATCGAAATGGGTCACCCCCGGGGAAATTGCCGAAACCATTCTTTTTCTCTGTTCGGACAAAGCTCAATCCATCAACGGTGCGTGCATTCCAATCTTCGGTGGATTGTCGTAAAGGAACCTGGGCATGACATTAATGGACGAAGTTTCTGAGGACATGAAGAAGGCAATGAAGTCCGGTGAAAAACTCCGGCTCGAAACCTTGCGCATGATCCGCGCCCAACTACTTGAAAAGAGGGTGGAGAGGCGACCATCGGGCGACATTACTCCGGAAGACGAGCTCGCGGTGCTCATGGCCGCCTCCAAGAAGCGTAAGGAGGCAATCGAGGTTTACCAGCAACACGGAAAAACCGAGATGGCAATCCAGGAGCAGCAAGAACTGGCCATCATTCAGGAATACCTGCCCAAGCAATTGACGGTGCAGGAAGTTGAAGAGTTTATACGGAAAACAATCGAAGAAGTCCAGGCTGCGTCTTCAAAGGATTTTGGCAAAGTGATGTCGGTCGTCATGAAGGAGCTCAAAGGAAAGGCCGACGGCAAGTTCATCCAGGAAACTGTGAAGAAATTCCTAGGAGCGTAGGCGATGAATCTTGTAGACCTCTGCATACTAGTGTACTTTGTCCCCTTCGTGATCCTCGGGTACACGGACGGCTTCCTGAAAAAAACGCTTGGGTTTATTACGTTTGTAGTCGGATTTGTGGTTGCGGTAAAATCGATGGCGAAAGTCGGGAACTGGATCTACCATGGTCTCCATTTTCCGAGAGAGATGTCGATTGCCGTGGGATTCTTCCTGGTGGTTCTCATATTCGTAGGCCTGGAGAATTTGATCTACCGATGGATCAAGAGCAGGGCTATCCACGACACGCCCAAGTTCTGGTCGAAGGTTTTCGGCGCATTCGTTGGAGCGATTGAGGGCACGCTCGCAACAAGCCTGGTGCTGATTCTCCTGCTCGTTGTCGATTATCCACCGCAGAAGATGCAACAGGAGTCGCTTCTGTACCGTCCACTCGTCGAAATCGCACCGGCGGTGTTTAATTATTCCATGATGTGGGCACCGGACTCGGAAGATTTTCACAACCAACTGAAGCGCCATTTCCAACATCTGCACATTCCATAACAGCATTCATTGCATGCGAGAGTTTCTAAATTCGTTTTCAAAGCTTGAATTTGACAAACTAAAAAAGCACATTCAGCGGTACGCGTCTTCACCCCTCGGGAAAGAGCTCGTTCAACAGCTCACGCCTTCCTCATCCATCGGAGAAATCCATGCGAGTCTCGCGCTCGTTTCGGAGATGAAACGCCTCCTGGAAGAACATGAGTACCCCCCGCTCGATCATGTGCCGGATGTTCGCGTCAGTTTGCATCATTCCTCTATCGAGAATTTTGTCCTTCCTCCTGAAGAACTTCATAAAATCAAGCTTCTTCTTGAGACATCGAAGAAAGTAACCTCGTACTTCAAGCAAAAAAGGGATAAGTATCCTCTCCTCTATTCCAGGATTCAGGGCATACAGGTTCACCAGGTTCTCGAGTATAACATACGTGAGGCCATTGATGATGATGGGGTTGTGAAAGACAACGCGACGAAGGACCTGGCGAGGATCAGGAAGCGGATCGTGGAGAAGAATGACCAGTTACGCACCCAGCTGGAGAACATCCTGAAATCATTGGTCGGGAAGGAGTGGGCGCAGGAGGAGATCATCACCACGAGGGACGGTAGGATGGTGGTGCCGGTGAGGACCGAGTACAAGAATCGTGTTCCGGGATTCATTCACAGCTCCTCGTCAAGCGGGGCGACGGTTTTCATCGAGCCGTCCGAAACGCTGGAATCCAATAACGACCTGAGAACCCTGCAGTTCCAAGAACAGCGTGAAATTGAGAGAATTCTAAGAGAGCTGACCCAACAGGTCCGCGATGCCCGGGAGGCGTTAGGTGAGAATCTTCAGAATCTCAGCTTCCTGGATTTCATCGCCGCAAAGGCGAAGTATTCGATCGAAGTATTGGGAGCTGAACCAATTGTCAAACCCGACGGACAACTGCATCTCGTGGGAGCACGCCATCCGCTTCTTCTCCAGAAACATAAAAGGGAAGAGGTCGTCCCGTTAGATGTCGAGCTCAAGAGCCCTACGAGAACGATCATCATTACCGGCCCGAATGCCGGCGGCAAGAGCGTAGCACTAAAAACAATAGGCATTCTGAATATCCTCATGCAATCAGGATGTCACATTCCGGCCTCCGCAGAGAGCGAGCTTCCGGTATTCACCGAGCTTTTCGTTGATATCGGAGACGAGCAGTCGATCGAAGACGACCTCAGCAGCTTCAGCTCTCATTTAAGGAACTTGAAGGAAGTCCTTCACAATACAACGAAAACGTCCCTCATCTTACTGGATGAAATAGGGTCCGGAACCGACCCGGCCGAAGGCTCGTCGCTGGCCGCGGCTGTTCTCGAGTCATTGACCGTGATCGGCTGCGTGACCGTGGCGACAACGCACCATGGCTCCCTCAAGACCTTCGCCTACGAAACTCCCGGAATTGAAAACGCCGCAATGGAATTCGATCAATCCACCCTCTTGCCGACGTATCATTTTCGCATCGGATTACCGGGGAGCAGCTATGCCATTGAAATGGCGGAACGCATGTCCATACCGGCGAGAATTACGGACCGAGCGAAACAGTTGCGGGGAAGCGGCGCGAACAGTTTTGAAAATTTGATACTTGAACTTGAACGCCAATCGCAAAAACTCGCAACCGACCTGGAGCTTGTCAGAACCGAAAAGCTTCAACTCAATACATTGATCATACATTATCAGAGCCAGATAAGTGCTCTAGAGAAAGAACTCAAGAGCATTAAATTGAAGGCTGCGAATGAAGCTCAGGGAATCATCGTAAAAGCAAATTCAGCGGTCGAGGCTGCCATCCAGATGATCAAGGAACAGGGGGCCGGGAAGGAAGCAATAAAGGCCGCAAAGCAGGAGATCAAAGACCTCACGGCAGACGTCGAATTGTTGAGAAAAGAGCTTGAGCCCCCCGATACTTCTGCACAGGAATTTACTATAGGAAGCATGGTCAAGCTGAAACAAAACAATATGATCGGTGAAATAATTGAAGGAACTGATGATGGGGATTACACGATATTGATGGGTGGAATTAAGGTCAAGGTTGATAGGAGGGAATTGGAACCGGCGAACGGTCCAGCAATGGCTGCCCCTGCGCAGGCGACCGGCATGGAACCGGCGGCGGCAAAACGTGAAATCGATCTTCGCGGCATGTACGGTGATGAGGCAATAGAGGCGATCGACAAATTCCTTGATTCAGCCATAATTTCCGGGCTCCATCGTGTCGATATCATACACGGAAAAGGAACCGGAGCACTCAGGAAGAAAGTGGGGGAGTATCTGAAGAAGAACTCTTCCGTCAAGGCATTTCGATTAGGCGAATGGAATGAGGGAGGAGCGGGCGTGACCGTCGTAGAACTCACCTGACCCCGTTTGCTGTCAGAGGTTATATCGTAAATTCACTTGAAGCTTTTCGCTTAAGGAATTATTTTTAAGCGAGTAAATTCACTTCCATGATTTGTTTATTTAAACTCATTGCAAAACCAATCATCTTACGTTGAATGAGCACTCCACAAAATGACATGCAGCAGAAGGCGTTAGACCTTGGACTTTCTATGGATGAGTTTGCCCGCATCGTTCAGGTCCTTGGCCGGCAACCGAACTACACTGAGTTAAGCATGTACAGCGTCATGTGGAGCGAACACTGTAGCTATAAGAATTCCATCTCAGAGCTCAAGAAGTTGCCGCGTAGCGGAAAACGCCTGCTTGTGAGCGCCGGTGAAGAGAATGCGGGTCTCGTGGATATCGGGAATGGAATGGCCGTTGCGTTCAAACTTGAGAGCCACAATCACCCTTCGGCAGTCGAACCTTACCAGGGGGCCGCTACGGGCGTAGGCGGTATCATGAGGGACATTTTCACCATGGGAGCACGACCTGTGGCTGCTTTGAATTCACTGCGATTCGGTGACCCCCGGCAACCGCGAACCCAATATCTCCTCAAAGGAGTCGTTCGAGGAATCGCCGACTATGGAAACAGCTTCGGCGTCCCAACGGTAGCGGGGGAGGTTTATTTTGATGAATGCTATGCCGAAAATCCTTTAATCAATGTTATGGCAGTCGGTGTGGTGAAACATGCTGACATCGCTACGGGTAAAGCAATAGGTGAAGGCAATATCGTCATGATCGTGGGCTCTTCGACCGGAAGAGATGGGATTCACGGCGCCACATTTGCCTCGGAAAATATCTCAGAGGAATCAGAGCAGCGCCGGCCAAGCGTACAGGTGGGGGATCCATTCACGGAGAAACTTCTACTGGAAGCATCTCTGGAGGCAATACGGGCTGGTTTGGTGGTGGGAATTCAAGACATGGGAGCAGCGGGCATTACATGTTCCACATCGGAAATGAGCGCCAGAGGCAGGTCGGGGATGGTCATTCACCTGGACAAAGTGCCTCTTCGCGAGAAAGACATGTCCGACTTTGAGATCATGCTTTCAGAATCGCAGGAGCGAATGTTGATGGTTGTTCAACCAAAAGATCAAGAAGCTGTCAAAGAGATCTTTGAAAAATGGGACTTGCACTGTCAACCTATAGGAATTGTTACATCCGACCCGGGCTTGGTCGTTCGCAGGAATGATCGCATCGTTGCCAATATCCCCGCCGAGAGTCTTGTTCTGGGAGGAGGCGCCCCCGTCTACCATCGGGAGTCCAGAAGGCCGGCGTATCTCGATCAGCTTCATCAGGTGGACCTGAACAGCTTGCCTCAACCGGAGGATTTGAATGATGTTCTACTCAAATTACTCGGTTCGGTGAACATCTGCTCCCGCCAGTGGATTGTCGAACAGTACGACACGATGGTGCGAACAAATACTGTGAGCTTCGATACATCTGATGCAGCGGTCATCAGATTGAAAGGCACGGATAGGGCTCTGGCAGTGAAGACCGATTGTAACCCTCGGTACGTTTACTTGAATCCATATAAAGGGGCACAAATCGCTGTAGCTGAGTCGGCGAGAAATGTTGTGTGCACTGGAGCTACCCCGATTGCCATCACAAACTGTTTGAATTTCGGGAATCCCTATAACCCCGAAGTCTTCTGGCAATTTAAGGAATCCGTCAGAGGCATCGCTGACGCGTGTCGCGCGTTCGATACACCTGTGACAGGCGGCAATGTAAGTTTCTACAACGAAAACCCAGAAGGCCCTATCTACCCGACTCCTGTCATCGGCATGCTGGGTGAAATTCAACAGATACGCCATGTGACAACGGCAGGCTTCAAGAATCCGGGAGATGGTATCATTCTTCTCGGTGAAACAAAAGGACACATCGGCGGGTCTGAGTATTTGAAGTTGATGCATGGGCTCGTAGCTGGCGATGCTCCGGATATTGACCTACAAAAGGAGAGGGGCCTTCATGCGGCCTGCCTGGAGATGATCCGGCGGGGGATAGTAAATTCATGCCATGATTTGAGCGAGGGCGGTCTTTCGGTCGCTCTGGCTGAGTGTGCTGCATTCTCCGGGTACATGAACAATCCCCTTGGAGCTCATATGGATATTGAGCTCGGAGAGAGGGCAGACTTCTCTTTGTTTGGAGAAGATCAATCGAGAATTATCCTGACGGCAGCGGCGATAAACGTAATTGAAATAGAGAAAGTGGCAAGAAAGTTTCAAGTTCCTTGCAAGGTCATCGGGGAGGTTAGACGAAAAACCTTTTCAATAGGAAGCGTCGTCCGGCTGAACGTGGACGAGCTCACCAAATCCTTTTACGGAAGCTTTCCGGTATCTGGATAACAACAATTGAGAACGGCCATGGGTGGAATTGGACGCGCGCCCCACTCTAAGGCATTTCTTACTGGCCACAAAGGGCATCGCGCCCATGCCGGTCTCGAGATTCCTTCGGGTGATGCGTTTTGCAGCGAAGCACATCGATGTGAAGCATAGAAGAATTTAATTCAAGTAAATATCGTTATTCATTGAATTATAACGCGTTAACTTCATTTGTATTATCTTAGACATTAGCCATTCTACGCCATAGAATCCTGCGGTTGACCGTCACGAGAAATGACTACTTTGACTCATCTCTTGATTCAGATCATGATCGACCTTTGCAGGGGTACCTAAAGAACGAGTTTATCGATCTATGAGGCCATTCAGCTCTGAATTGCCTATAGAATACGGCCTTATTGCAATCATAATCGTCTTCGCATCAGGGGAAATGCCTGAGTATGTTAGGATCCGCCTGGATGTCGATGCTCCGCAATCATATTTCCGCTTCCTAACCCTCGGTTGGCACACATTGCTGGATGTTCTGGCCCATCAGCCATTACACCATAGCTGACATCGCATATTTGAGGTGACGCCGGCGCGAGCCCCTCCGAATGACCTCAACTCAAGTAGATAGACACAGAACGGACCACATTGACAGCCACCATCTACCACCGCACCCAGGACTCATGATGCGAGCTCGCTCAGCCCTGTGATGATGATGGTTTTTTTCTGCGATTAGACAACCCCGAACAAGCGGGAGAAGGAAAACCGGAAAGGGAGCAGGAAGAGGAATCAGACGGTTATTGTGTTTCTGTGGAGTATTCTGCGTTATTTATTAGTTTACATAATATATATTATTAGTCATCCAGATCCCACTCATATGCCGGCCTGCTCGTCCGACTCTTTCATCCTAAAGTATGTTAACATGAACAACACTGACAATCTTGCCGGCTCTTTTGTCAAGAAAAGGAACCAAGAGAAATCCAATACCGAGTGCCGCCACCAAGACACTTCCAATCATCATGTGAGCTGACCATGCATGAATGGAACGCAGAAGCCATCCAAACGGTACCTCGTTGATGATAAACCGAACGCTTTCGTTGGCTGTGTTCGGCGTGGGGCTGTAGTAGATCAAGAGCAGTATCCCGGACACCAGTTGGATGCTGAAAAAGAAAAGCGACAATCCTCCAAAGATGTACCAAAATGAATGTCTGTGGCGCGGGATTCGCTTTTGCGACAAGAAGTCAATCACCGGAGAGAGGTGCAGACGATCGTCAAGCCAGAATGCCACTTTCGACACGATAGAATTCACCGTGATACGGACCGATGTATTCCCCTGAATCTAAGAGTATCAGACTTCTGATATAAAGAGATCTCCACCTTTAATAACGACCCTCAACGGCTGAAGCGGCGACCGTGCCGGACCGGCAATGTTTTTCCCATTCAGGTCGAAAATGCTTCCATGGCAGTTGCAATGAAACTTCTGATCTTCCGGACCATACTGAACGGTGCAACTCAGGTGGGTGCAAACCGCTGAAAATGCCTTATACTGGCCTTGCTCCGTGTGGATGAGCACAGCGGGCCTTTTCTTGAACTCAACCAACTTTGCCGCGTTTGCCGGTATCTCTGTCACGCTTCCAACACGCACCTCCTCCATGAGACGTTCACGAATCTTCGGAGGCAAAACATACTCAAAGATTCCATAAGCCAATGGAAGGCAACTTACGAAGAACCAAGTTCCCAGAGCCTGAGACAGAAAGTTCCTACGAGATGATCTCTTATTCAAGTCCATCGATAATTTTCAAGCGTGAATTCTTCCAATGGATGCGTTATACTTCAAACGACCGGAAAACACTCTTCCGGCACTTCCCGTCAGCTCGACCCCGGTAACCCTCTCCCCTTTCAGCCGGAAAAAAACCGTCAACACTTCCCCACTTCTCGTTTTGACTGCTATTGGGGGTCGCAGGCCAAATCTTCGTGCGGAGACAACTGCTGAAGCCACCGCCCCTGTTCCACAGGCCAACGTCTCATTTTCCACGCCGCGTTCATACGTTCGCATTGAAATCGTGCTCTCGTCTATCAACTCTATAAAATCTACATTGGTTCCCTCCGGCGCAAACCGCCGGTGTAAGCGAATGCGCCGGCCAATGGCGTTGATATCAGGCTCCAATAGCCTTCGGCGCAGACCCGACGGCACTTCATTCAGAAACATCACCGCATGGGGAGCGCCAGTATCGATCCAGGTGAACAAGACTTTGGTTTTGAAGAGCAAGATTTTTGTCTTTGCCAGCAAGATATTGGGCGTCTTCATGCGAAGTGAAATGGAGCCGCCGAATTCTTGTGCCCGGTAAATGTAACCGAGAGCTTCGAATTGAATGGATCGGTAATTTTCTTCCTCCATGACGTACCGCGAAGCACAGCGGCCCCCATTTCCACACATTCCGCCATAACTCCCGTCGGCATTGTAGTAGTTCATCTTGAAATCGGCCCTGGAGCTTCTTTCGATGACGAGCAATCCGTCTGCTCCCACGCCATACCGTCGATCACATGCAGCCCGGGCAAAGACTGTCCAGTCGACAAACAGGTGTGCGTTACGATTGTCGACCAGGACAAAATCGTTTCCTGCTCCCGTCATCTTGACGAAATTTACGGCAATGGATCTACTTGCCATCGTTGCAAGGATAGTTGTTAATATTCAAGCAGTGATGATACAAAAAAGCCGTCTCAGATAGTGCAGACGGCTTTGAACGTGGAGATGCGGGGAATCGAACCCCGGTCCGAAGAGAAGACCACCAAAACATCTACATCTATAGTCTGTCTTTTGATTTCAGCGTGTGGTTCTCGAACAGACACGATTCCCACAGCCTAACTCAGTATATTTTCGCCTCAGACTCCCGAGCATAGCCTGAGACTAGCCCGGCGAAGTCGACACCCTGCTGCAGCCTGCCAGGCGCGACTGCAGCGGATGGGCTACTTATTTAATTAAGCAGCCAGTGCGTAGTTGTAGTTCGCACTTATGGTTTTTCCGCTTTATTATTCCCGTAAACGGGATCCCTTGCGGGACGTGCAACGCGGAGAGCACGAGATGCGGCTTTGACCATCCTCATCCCCGTCGAAACCATATCATCCCCTGTATAAATATACCAGAAAATTCGATGGGAGGCAAATGGACTCTGTCTATGGTTTTTTCCGCTCACCTCACCGCCCCTTTCTCACAAATTAAAATACAGCTTATATTCAAAAGGATGCGGCATCGTCACGATTGATTTAATTTCCTGCTGCTTGATCGCCACCCACTGTTCCAGGAGCTCGTCAGGGAAAACATGTCCAAGTCGCAAGAATTCATTATCCTCTGCGAGAGCATCGAGGGCTTCCGCGAGATTCCGAGGCAGGAAATTGACATTTTCATCTTTTGAATCTATCTGGATATTTCTGTCAAATGGACCGAACCCTTCTTTGACCGGGTCGATCTTATGAATGACTCCATCGATGCCTGCAAGGAGCATACTTGAGAGACACAGGTAGGGATTAGCTGTGGCATCCGGAGGTCTGTATTCAAATCTTGTCTCGTCCGGGTTACTGACGTACTTGGGAATTCGTATTGCCGAGGACCGATTTCCCATTCCGTAGGTCAATGCAACCGGGGCTTCGAATCCGGGAACGAGGCGTTTGTAGGAATTGGTACTCGGGTTCGTGAATGCGGACAGAGCCGCTCCATGCTTGAGCAGTCCACCGATGAAGTATCGCCCGAATTCGTTCATATTCCCGTACTCCCCTCTCTTGTAGAACGCATTCTTGCCGTGCTTCGTCAAGAAGAGATGGAGATGCAAGCCATTTCCGGATTGCTGGTACATGGGCTTTGGCATGAACGTAACGAAGAGGCCTTGTTGACGAGCGAAATTGAATAAGGCGTATTTTACCGTGATCACATTGTCCGCCGTCGTCACCAGATCCGTGAAGTATGTCTCAATCTCCTGCTGGCCGCGCTCCCCTGTTTCATGGTGATGGTACTTCACTTTAATCCCGAATGTTTTCAACAACTGTGAGGCCCGGTCACGGAAATCATCGTAGACATCGAATGGATTTGCCGCATGGTAGGCGTTCCGAAAAAATTCCTCCGCGTGTTCGACCTCGTAGAACGAAGACGCAGTTCGCGTATCAAATCTCACCTTTGAAAAGATATAAAATTCAAACTCCGGTCCCCACCACGATTTGTCAACCCCGATCGTGTTCTCGAGGATCCCCTCCACCTGTTTCGCAAGATGCCTGACATCCTGGAAGAAGGGTGTTCTCTTGTTACCCGTAAGAAAGATATTCGCATAGAAACTTAGAGTGGCGACTTCACGAAAGGGGTCAATAACTGCCGTCGTCAAATCCGGCACCAGAATCATGTCGCTGTTTTCCACTTTACTGAAACCATAACTCGACCCATCAAAGCCGACCCCCTCGGAAAGAAGTTTCTGCAAAATGTTCGGATACACAGGAAGCGAAATGTGGTGGAGATAGCCGGTGAGGTCGATACACTTTAGATCGATCATCTCGATCTTTTGCGTTTTGAGAATATCGTTGCAGATTTGTAATTGACTTTTCTTCATGTTCTTGCCCGTTCACGAGTTAGACATTTGTGACTGAAAAACCCACGGGAGCCTACTACGGCCGGAACAGAATGACCGATGGGCATGCTTCCAACGGTACGGCGAAACCCGCCTCCTGCAGGCTTCAGGGAATCGGAGAATTCGGCTGCGAGGTTCATTCAGCTTCTGGTCGCCGGTATCGACAACGTGGTTGAACGTGGAACCTGTTGATGCCATTGATCGTCAATGACAAAATTTCCGTTCAATGTATAGAATTATCCCTAGGAAAACAAACCGAAGAGCATACCTCTCCTCGACGTTGTAATACCCTTCCTCGACGCGGAATCAGCAAGAACTGAGACGGAAGAAAGCAAAATGGTAGGAAAGTTGACGTTCCTCGCGAAAAGGCATCCGTGCCCCGGAGCTCGACGACAAACGGTCATGATGAGCAGACCACCCATGTGCGCTCACCAGTTGGTTTGGACGACAGCAATTGGACCCGCGGCATCGGGTGAACCCTGCATGATTCGCAGGACCGAGTGTCATCGAGGACAGTTTTTTGATGTGCTATCCTCTATTTCAGACCAAGACCTCAGAAGGCAGAAATGCCCTAATCTTGGCGACACTCGGTCTCGCGCGGACTACTCAGTACTTCTCAAGGTACTGGTCGATCTCCCACGGTGTCACCTGCATGCGATATTCATCGCATTCCTTCAGCTTGAGGTCCTTGAACCTCCCAACTACATATTCTCCGAGGGCATCGCGTATGACATCGTCCTTTTCCAGGTAACCTATGGCCTCCATGAGATCCCGGGAAAGAACATCGATCTTTCGTTTTTTTGCCTCATCATCACTGAATTCGTAAATATTCTCTTCGACGGGCGTTGGTGGAACCATTTTTTTCTGGATGCCATCGAGCCCGGCTGCAAGCATTGCCGCAAATGCGAGGTACGGATTCGCCGACGGGTCGGGACATCGAAGTTCTGCACGAACGGCCTTCTCACGCCCCGGCGTGTACCTTGGAATCCGGATGAGTGCGGACCGATTGCGTTGACCCCACGCAATGTAGACGGGAGCTTCATAACCCACCACCAGACGCTTGTACGAATTTACGGTCGGATTTAAGATTGCGTTCAGACCTTTGATGTGTGTTAGCTGGCCCTGAATGAACGCCTTTGCAGTCTTGGAGAGATGGTAACTATCCTTCGGGTCAAAGAAGAGGTTCTTTCCCTCGGGGCTAAAAAGGCTTTGATGGACGTGCATGCCCGAACCGTTGATGCCGGCGATTGGTTTGGGCATGAAAGTGGCGTGAAGATTGTTGCGGGCGGCGATGTACTTCAACGTGTACTTGAGAGTTGAGGCTTGGTCGGCCATCGTAAGTGCATCCGCATAACGAAAATCAATTTCGTGCTGTCCAAAGGCAACTTCGTGGTGAAGAGCTTCGACATCGATCCCGAATCCATGTAAGGCGGACGTCATTTCCTGCCGGATTTCCATTGCCAGGTCCGTCGTTTGGTCAAAGTAGCCTGCCGTATCGTGTGGAAGAGGAAAGAGCTTTCCATTTTCCTTTCGGAAGAGAAAGAATTCAAGCTCCGGACCGACATTATAGATGAAGCCCATCTTCCGGGCTTTCTCAAGCTGCTTTTTCAGAATATACCGGGGATCCCCCTCGAATGGAGAACCATCGGGCATATAAACATCGCACATAAACCTCGCGACCACGGCGTTACCGCTTGTTCTTGTCCACGGGATGACGGCAAACGTATTCAGGTCCAGCTTCAGGTACATATCGCTCTCGAAGATACGTGTGAAACCTTCGATGGATGAGCCGTCAAACCACATCCCGTCTTCGAGCGAATCCTCCAATTTCGAGAATGGTATCGTGACCCCTTTGAGAATACCGTTCAAGTCGGTAAACTGAAGTTGAACGAACTCAACCTTATTGTCCTTTGCCCGACTGAGAATATCCTCCTTCGTTACAGCACCTATTTTTCTTATTGGTTTCTTTGGCATAGTTGGTCCTTGAGATGATTATTTGGAAATAGTTATTTTGACATATGTTGTTTCTTTTGGAGTGGAAAGGACCAGATGGGTCTTGGTACCCGTAACACCGGGCCACGATTGGATCTTCCCCAGCAGTTTTTCCAACTTTGACGTATTGTCCGTCCGGATTTTCAAGAGGTGCGAACCCTCACCCGTGATCGCATGGCATTCAATGATATCATCGAGCGATTTCGCATGCTCGACAAAGCTCTGATAATGTTTTGAGGATTCGCTCTGCACAAAAATAAACGCAGTAATGTCCATTCCCAGCTTCTTCGGGTCAACGTGGGCATGATACCCGGTGATGTATCCGGCCTCCTCGAGCTTTCGTAATCTCTCACTCACGGACGGAAGCGACAAACCCACGAGGGAAGCCAAATCGTTCCGGCGGGTTCGCCCGCGTTGCTGCAATGTTTCCAGGAGCTTGGCATCGATTTCATCGAGCATGAACTTCACACCATTTTATATTAGTAAGGTAATCTGGTTGAATTACTTAGAAAATGCAGGTTATATCAATATTTTGCCTTTGAATATAAGGTATTCTTAACAAAAAGTCAATATCTTATCAAACAAAATGAAGAATCTTATGGTAAGGCAAGGAAGGAAGATGGGAGAAGGCCAGAACCCCGCGACAATGCCGCGGCGGGCTACAACGCGTCAGTGGCCGGCAGCCCGACGCAGGTGTTCCACGGCCTGGGGAATCTTCTTCTTGGAGAAAATAGAATGTCCGGCAACAAGAACATTGGCACCGGCGCTGACAAGGAGTGGAGCGGTGCGTTCATCCACCCCCCCATCAACCTCAAGATGAACCTGATGCTTGATTGATGCAATCATCGACGAGACCTCTTCAATTTTGCGCAGCATTGCTTTGATGAATCTCTGAGCCCCGAAACCGGGGTTGACCGTCATCACCAGGATAAGGTCGACGTCCTCAATTATCTCCTTGAGCGCCAAGGCGGGAGTTGACGGGTTCAACGCGACCCCCGCTTTCATCCCGAGTTCTTTAATGTGCTGAATGGTCCGGTGGAGGTGCGGACATGTTTCTACATGGACGGTTAACCGATCGCTTCCTGCCTCATGAAAAGCATCCAGGTAAAGCTCCGGTTTCTCAATCATCAAATGTGTGTCAAGGGGCAGCTTTGTTACTGACCGCACGGCTCGTACGACCATCGGCCCAAATGTTATGTTGGGCACAAACCGACCGTCCATGATATCAAGATGTATCCAATCAGCTCCGCCTTTTTCGGCCTTAGAGATCTGGTCTCCGAGGCTCGTAAAATCCGCCGATAGAATTGAAGGTGCAATGAGGGTTTTCATGAGTCAATCCCTGCAGTTAGTTTTCGAGCACATCATGCTTCTTTTCGCTTCCTTGAACCACAAAGACATCGATTGCCTGTCCCGTAACGACCAGCTCGGAGGCGCGAGGGAATTGGTCGACGATGGTGTTCGGGAGCAAGTCTGGAACCTGCTGGTACGTAATATTGCCAAGCTTCAAGCCATGGCTGGCGAGAATCTGTCGTGCCTGGGTGAGTGTCTTTCCGTTTAAGTCGGGAACGGAAATCTTGTCCGAAATCTTGCCCTGGCTCACGACAATTGAGACATAGACATCTCTTCTGACCTTTATTCCCGCGCCGAGGCTTTGCTCGATAATCGTGTTTTCGGGAAATTCGTCCGACGGCATGTAGTCCAGGGCGCCCAGCTTCAGACCCTGTCGTTCCAATTGAAACCTTGCGTCGCGCAGGGTCCTCCCTTTCAGGTTCGGTACTGATACAAGCTGTTCCCCGCTGCTAATCGTCAAATAGATCCTGCGACCCTTGTTTACCTTCCTTCCGGCGAGGGGATTTTGACTGATGACTGTCCCTTCGGGATATTCTCTGTCCGTTCTCAGGTCACCCTGGCGGGGGATCAATCCCATCGAGTCCAGTGCGTGTTGTGCGGCTTCAAAGCGCACGCCAACGACGGAGGGAACCAGGACCTGGCCGCCCTGGTTCACATACCAGGGCATCAACAGGTCGTTGCAAACAAAAAAAATAAGAACAAATATCGCCAGGACAAGAAATATTTTCTTGACCCAAGCAGAACGAATGATTTTGCCAACTTCGATTGCCATCTATTACATATTGTGTTTTCAATTTAGAATATATGAAATCCCCCACTGAACAACAAGTGTTCATGAGTTGCAAACTCAAAACAAATCCTTATATTGGGGATTAAGGACAAGATTAAGAGAGCCTTAAAGGTTTCGCAATTTTCACAAGGCACACGCCAGGCTGCGGTCACTTTACTTCCTGCGCGTCGAAACCCCGGACCCGGTTGCGCCGCGTGCTCGTCAACGAATCCACTGGTCTTCATAATTTTCTCAGACAGTCTTATGTTTACGTCACCGAAATTCATTGGGAATTGAGTATGAGTGGTTGGCGATATTTGGCCGTATTTCGGATGCTGATGACAGGGCTCGTTGCAGTCGTCCAGTGCTTTTTCTACCTGAAGGTGACGCAGTATCTTGAATCCAACCACAAACCCGCATGGATGAAGACACTCACCAGGGTCGTGTTTCTCCTATTTAATCTGCCGATGGTCATAACCCTACTATGGCGACCCGACGTCGTCTCATTGCCGGCGTGGTTCATGGTCGTCGCTGTGTACCCGTTTTACGTATGGCACTACTCCCTTCTCTTCCTCTTCCTTCTCTTCGCAGCCGCAAGGCTTCTTCAACTTCCCTTTCTCTCCCTGGCTTGGCTTTGGAAATGGCTCTCAAGAAAGAAAAATGAAAGCCATGATGCACGTACAGTCCGCGTCGATCCGCAAAGAAGAAGAATCCTTCGCCAGGGAATCACGGTGCTTGCCGGAGCTGCGTTTGCGACTACGACTTTTGGTATTATACGGAACAACAGGTTCGAGATCTCACACGTCGACGTGCCCATCACAAACCTGCCAGATGAGCTCCAGGGGTTCACGATTGGCCTGCTGAGTGATATTCACTCCAGTATTTTCATGTCCAGAAGTCAAATGGAGGAATACGCGGCAGCGGTCAATTCACTGAACTGCAACATGGTAGCAGTCGTAGGAGACTTTGTCAACAGCATGGTCGAGGAGGTTTATCCCTTCGCAGAAGCATTCTCCACGCTGAAAGCTTCCCGCGGGGTGTACGGAGTTCTTGGAAATCATGACTATTTCACAAAAAATGTCGAGATTGTCGCAAGGGAAGTGAACTCCTGTGGCATCAAACTTCTTCGTAACGACCGCACAACGATCGAACATAGCGGGAAAAAGCTCGACCTCATCGGTATTGACGACCTCGGAAATCCTCTGCATGCCAGAAAATTGATTGCGAAACAAGTGGCGGGAGCAGACGAGGGCATTCCCAAAATTCTCCTGGCTCACCGTCCATATTTCTTTCCGCAGGCTGCCGAACAAAACATTCACCTGACACTCTCCGGGCACACCCATGGCGGTCAGATTGTTTTTGCCAGAATCGGTGGCGACGTGATAGCACCTGCCCGCATGGTATCGCCGTACGTTGCCGGACTCTATTCGATCGGTTCGGCACATATGTACGTTTCCAGGGGAATCGGAACAGTGGGTATTCCAGTACGAATCAACTGCCCGCCGGAACTCACTAAGATATCGCTTGTTAAGGCTTGAGATGTAGAATCGGCTTCAAGGTTTCCAGGATGCTGTTCTGTCGGGCAATTATCATTTGGTGAATTTCCCTCCTTCGTCTGAGAAGTTGTCGGAAACCGAGCAAAATTCCCTTCCTACGCGATCAGTAGTCACAGGCAGGTACTGCAGATCGGTGAAATTCGAGCTCAACCAATTTCTTCCACGCATTTCATAATTTCCGGCGGATTCAGGCGTCCCGACTGCCCTTTTCTTGATTCTCTCCTTTATTCTCTCTATATTCCAAATTGTATGAAAGTGAAGAGACACGACGATAAGTATTCCGGGTTGATTAAGGCGGCTGTTAGAGCGAAGAACAGATCGTACTCGCCGTATTCAAAATTTCGGGTGGGCGCCGCTCTTTTGACATCATCCGGCAAAATCTATACCGGTTGTAACATCGAAAGCAGCTCGTTCAGTCTCACGATATGTGCGGAACGCACCGCGCTCTTCAAAGCCGTGTCAGAATCCCAGAAGAGGTTCAAGGCAATAGCTATCGCTTCTGATGCGAAGGACTTCATTTCGCCTTGCGGAGCATGCAGACAAGTCATACTGGACCTTGCCGGAAATATCGACGTCGTCTTGTCCAACGGGAAAGGCTCGACAACAGTGATAAAGATGGCCAATCTTCTCCCTCTTCCTTTCGATGATAGAGAACTTAGACAATGAAAGAAGAACTTTGCCATGGACGTCGTAACTCTGCATAATATGCCAAAAGACACCGGCTGGATTGAAGTGATTACAGGATGTATGTTTAGCGGTAAGACTGAAGAGCTCATCCGCCGACTTCGACGAGCTCAAATTGCCAAACAGGAAGTAGTCATCTTCAAGCCTCACATCGATAATCGCTACAGCTCGTCGCATATTGTGTCGCACAATGAACAATCTCTTTCTTCAGCTAGAGTGGATAATCCCAAATATATTTTGTCGTTAGCAAAAAATGCCCAAGTAATAGGTATCGATGAAGCTCAGTTTTTTTCTCCGGAGTTGGTGGGTGTTTGCGAGCAACTGGCTGCAAGTGGGAAACGAGTAATTGTTGCAGGCCTAGACCAGGACTACAGAGGCAGGCCGTTTGAGCCGATGCCCCACCTGCTCGCCGTAGCCGAGTACATAACAAAAACCCTGGCTATATGCATGAAGTGCGGGAATCCGGCAGACCGCACCCAACGGATCACAAAACAACAGGAACTCGTTGTTGTGGGAGCACAAGAAGTGTATGAGGCGCGCTGCAGGAAATGTTTTGAGCCTCCCGTCGAATGATATCCTGTGCCGCGATCATGAAACCCTTTAAAGCAACGCTGTTTTTTGCCATTTGGCTCGTCTGCGTCCCAGGATGCGCGAAGAAATCACTCCAGCAGGAGGTTCAGGGTGCATGGAAAGTCGGACTCGTCTTCGATGTCGGCGGCAGGGGCGACAAGTCCTTCAACGATGCCGCGTATCGAGGCCTGGAGCGTGCAAAGAAAGAATTGGGAATTGATTTTGAATACATCGAGCCCGGACCGGGAGCCGACCGGGAAACAGCGCTCAGGCAGCTTGCTAACCGGCCGGACATTCGGCTGATTTTTGGCATTGGGTTCATTTTCACCGATGATATTACGAATATAGCCAAGGAGTTCCCAGATAAGAATTTCGCTTGCGTAGATTACACGCTCGATACCACTAAAGTGATTCCGCCTAACCTCGTTGCACTTGAATTCAAAGAGGAAGAAGGATCTTTCCTGGTCGGCGCATTAGCGGCTTTGATGTCAAAAAGCAAAATCATCGGTTTCATTGGCGGGATGCAATCCCCTCTCATCAAGAAATTCGAAGCCGGCTATGTGGCAGGCGCAAAGTACGCTGATCCGTCCTGCAGAGTAATCATCGGCTATGCCGGCGTTACGGGAGAAGCCTTTAAGAACCCTGGCAAGGGCAAAGAGCTTGGGCTAGGACAATATTCTCAAGGCGCTGATATTATTTATCATGCGTCCGGTGTCACGGGGCTAGGGCTCTTTGAGGCGGCGAGAGAAACGCATAAGCTCGCGATTGGAGTTGATTCCGACCAATTCCACGAGGCGCCGGGCTATGTGCTTACGAGCATGACCAAGATCGTGGAGAACACCATTTCTGAGAGCATCAAAGCCACCAAAGAAGGAACGTTCAAGGGTGGAGTTGCCGCGATTTTTGGCTTGAAGTCAAAGGGTGTAGATTATGTCTACGACGATAATAATAAGGGTTTGATTCCAGAAACTGTTCATGCGCGAGTTGAGGAAATCCGGGAGAAGATAATCTCCGGAGTCATCGCAGTTCCTGACCGCTAATCTCCTTTCTACTGCTTCGCTCCATGCTGGCCTTCCAGATGCAAGATATTACCAAGTATTTTGGAAGCATGAAAGCCAACGACCGTGTCAATCTTGAGGTCGAGAAGGGTGAGATTCATGCTCTCGTCGGAGAGAACGGAGCCGGAAAATCAACACTGATGAAAATCCTTTACGGCATTCATGCTCCCGAGAGTGGTTCCATTTTCATCAATGAGCAAAAGCAAACAGTCCGGAGCCCGGCCAAGGCAATATCTTGCGGCATCGGCATGGTTCACCAACATTTCATGCTCATTTCCCCGCTCACGGTCGCCGAGAATATAATTCTCGGAAGGGAACCGACGCGGATAGGGCAAATCCTCGATACTGCCCAGGCGGAGGAAGAAGTCAACCAGCTTTCCCGGGCTTATCATTTCAATATCGATCCAAGAGAGCGGATCGAGAACCTCTCGGTCGGTTTGCAGCAACGCGTGGAAATCCTGAAGGTCCTCTACCGGAACGCCGACATTCTTATCCTGGATGAGCCGACTGCCGTGCTCACGCCGCATGAAATAGAAGAGCTCTTTGCGATACTCAGGAGGATGAGGGAACAACAGAAGACTGTCGTTTTCATCACGCACAAACTCGCCGAGGTAATGACAATAAGTGACCGTGTGACAGTTATGCGGCGGGGTAAAGTCGTCGGCCATATGGCCACCGGGTCCACTACCAAAGATCAGATTGCGCGAATGATGGTCGGACAGGAAGTCGAACAGTCTATATCATGTCCCGGGAGACAAATCGCTAAGGCCTCCGAGCCGCCCGATACGGGGGAGCCAGTATTGTCAATCGAAAATCTCTCCGCGCTGAATGATAAAAGGTTGCCCGCGCTACGAAACATCACGCTCTCCATCTTCAAAGGAGAAGTCTTGGGCATTGCGGCAGTCGAAGGAAATGGGCAAAGTGAGCTGGTGCAGGTTCTCACGGGATTACGTCGCGCAACAGGAGGTGCCGTCACGATCGGCGGCAGTGACATTCCTCGGCACAAAATCTCCATCGCGCACATTCCCGAAGACCGTCATAAACATGGACTCGTGCTGGATTTTACGATCGCCGAGAACTTTCTTCTTGGACGCCAAAGTGAACCCGCGTATTCTTCCTTCTTTAAGCTGCGGGCACGCAGTATTGATGCCTATACGGAGCGAATGATAGCTCAGTTCGACATTCGCACGACGGATGAGAAACAGACGGCCCGTGAACTTTCCGGCGGCAATCAACAGAAAATTGTGATCGCAAGGGAAATATCGAAGAATGCCCCTTTGATCGTCGTCAGCCAGCCGACGAGAGGACTTGATATCAATGCAACGCGATTTGTCCATCAAACACTCCTTTCTGAACGAAGCAAGGGGAAAGCAATTTTGCTCGTCTCCTCGGATCTGTCGGAACTTCTCTCCAATTCAGACCGAATTGCAGTAATGTTTCAGGGTGAGATTGTCATAACTTTGAACGCGCAAGAAACATCCGAGCGAGAACTTGGTTTGTACATGACGGGGGCAAAAAGAAAAGCGAGTTAAAAATATGCCGCATTGTTTCACAAACGAATTTCCTTCACCTCGAATCTATTGAAGAAGTTTAGGAACATACTGCTTCAGCTTCTTGGCCCTTTCCTTTCGCTCGTTCTGGCGTTCATCGTGTGCGGAGCGTTTATCCTCGTCGTAGGGAAAGACCCCTTTGCGGTGTACGGTAGGTTCTTCTCTGAAACGCTCGGAAATCCCTACGGTGTCGGCCAGATTCTCTTCAAAGCGACTCCCCTGATGTTCACGGGTCTTTCCGCAGCCATCGCTTTTCGGGCGGGTCTCTTCAATATCGGCGCGGAAGGCCAGCTGTATATCGGTTCGTTTGTGACTGCGTGGATAGGTTTTACCTTTACGTCGTTGCCGGCCATTGTTCTCCTTCCTCTTTGCGTATTCGGTGGAATGCTCGGCGGTGCTGTCTGGGGGGCGATACCGGGCGTGCTGAAAGCAAAATTTGGCGCGCACGAAGTGATCAACACCATCATGATGAATTTCATAGCGGCGGCGTTGATAAGCTATCTCGTGAACAATATCTTTGCTGTTCCGGCAACCGTTCACACTCCTTCAATATCGGACAAAGCGGAGTTGATGCGTCTGGATCAGCTTTCCGCTATCTTCAAGGGATCACCCGTGAATTTCAGTCTCGTGATCGCTCTTCTCGCCTGCGCGTTTCTGTACTATTTCCTTTGGAAAACAAGGCAAGGGTATGAAATTCGTGCCGTCGGCCTGAGCATCACCGCTGCCAGCTATGGCGGCATCGATGTCTCCCGGCGGACGATTATGGCGATGACGATGGCCGGCGCTTTTGCCGGACTCGTAGGAAGCAATTTTGTTCTGGGGTACAAGCATTATTTTGAGCTCGGGTTCTCGGAAGGAGTCGGTTTCATCGGAATTGCGGCTGCATTGTTGGGAAGGAACCATCCCATCGGTATCATTGTGGCATCGCTCTTCTTTGGGACACTGGAGTACGGAAGCCTCACGATCAACACGATCGTTCCGAAGGAATTGGTGAATATCCTGCAAGCAATTATCATTCTCTTTGTCATTGTGCTCACGAAAGTATTCGACCGATGGATCAAAGTCATGAACAGGCCGGTGGAGACCATTCATGTTTGATTCTCTCCTGAGCTTTGCGTTTGTCGCACAGACTTTGCGCATCTCGGTCCCCTACGCCCTGCCGGCCCTCGGCGCGACGTTCAGCGAGCGAGGCGGTGTCGTTAACATCGCGCTTGAGGGAATTTTACTCATCGGTGCTTTCGCGACGACGGTCGGCACGTATTATTCTCATGACCCGATCATCGGAATACTCTGCGGTGTTGCGGCAGGTATGTTGACCGCCCTCCTTCACAGCGTGACCTCGGTGACGTTCAAGACCGACCAGATCGTCAGCGGGATCGCCATCAACTTGTTGGCACTCGGCATCACAAAATTTTCGTGCCAATTGATTTTCAGCAGTTCCAGCAACTCAGCTCGCATACCGGGAATCGAAGAATGGGGCGTTTTGTCAAGCATCCCCATCCTCAACCCCTTCATTGTCGGTACCGCGATCCTCGCTCTTCTCTCGCACTTCGTCTTATACAAAACCCGCTTCGGTCTGCGCCTGCGGGCCGTTGGCGAACATCCGGCAGCAGTCGAGACCTTGGGCCTGAGTGTTTCCGGACTCCGGTACGCAGGAGTACTCATTAGCGGGGCATTGGCCGGATTAGGCGGGTCGTGGTTGGCGCTCGACCAACACAGTTTCACCGATGGAATATCTGCGGGGCGCGGATTCATTGCTCTTGCGGCGATGATCATCGGCAAATGGAAACCGATCGGAGCTGTGGGTGCGTGCCTTCTCTTCGGATTCGCCGAAAGCCTGACAATTCAACTCCAGGGTAGTTTTGCGGCAACCCAGTTCGTCCAGATGATCCCTTATGTCCTCACGATGGTCGTCCTGGCGGGATTCATTGGCAAATCCACTCCTCCCGCGGCAGATGGTATCCCTTTTGAGAATGGTTGATCGATGCCGGCACAGCGGTGTATCTTCGCGGCATTAAGATATTTCCGGTATCGTTGAGACGGCCGCCTAATCAGAAAGGGGAAAAAAGGAATCGAATATGAAGGAACAAAAGGATCAAAGAATCAAAGAAACCGTTCACTTCCTGCGCTCGAAAACCAAACTGCGGCCGAATATTGCGGTGATTTTTGGTTCGGGACTCGGGGTCCTCGCCGGGGCTTTGTCTTCAAAAAACGTCATTGAAAGTTCGGCCGTACCCCACTATCCTCTTTCGACCGTCGAGGGCCACCACGGAAAACTCATTTTCGGAAGCCTTGGCAACGTGCCACTCCTTGCGTTCCAGGGCAGGATACACCTTTACGAAACGGGAAACTTAGACCCCGTTCTTTATCCTATTCGTGTGGCGCACGAATTGGGAATCGGGATTCTCATTGTGACGAACGCTGCGGGAGCCGTCAATCGCGCCTTTTCGCCGGGAGACCTGATGCTGATCACCGACCAGGTCAACTTGACATTTGAAAACCCCTGTGACCATCAATCAGGAGTTCATTCAACACAAGAAGTCTATGACCGCAGACTGCAAGAACAAATCAGGGCTGTCGCCCGCAACAAGAGCATCTTGCTGCACGAAGGAGTATATTGCGGTCTGAAGGGACCCTCCTATGAAACCTCGGCTGAGATTGAAATGGTACAAAGAATCGGCTGCGATGCCGTCGGGATGTCGACAGTCAATGAGGTAAGTCTTGCCGCGGCGCTCGGCATCCGCGTCGCGGGCATCTCCTGTATCACAAACCTGGCAACCGGTATCAACAACGGAAAACTTTCGCACGTCGAGGTCACGGAAGTAGCGAATAACGTGAAACACACGTTTGTGGAGCTGCTGGCAGGTGTAATCGAGAAGATCAAGTAATGAAAAGTGCGACTCACTTCCCAAAGTGAGTCGCACTTTGCGGCTTTACCAACTGAACCGGTCTGATTTGACCCTCATATCTCCATTTGCTATCTTCAGAGGCACGAAGCGTTCCCATCTCCTTTTTCGCATTCTCCTTCCGACCACCGCGCTTTTGAGCGTAATGTCCCTCGTTGCCTTCGTGCAGGCCACAAAGAATGGTGTCGGTAGCTCGTTTGGGTCTTCCGGAACCCTCGGCCCTGGCAATCCTCTTCAGACGGGCTCATCCAGCACCGGCAATGTCACGGTGAAGGCAAAGCTTACTGACGGCGTAACTTCTGTCAACAATTTTGCATCTGCACTTTACAAAGATGATGGTGTGACAAAGCTCGACTCAATTGTTGCAAGCAACGACGAGCTCCAGTTTCTCAATGTGCCTTTGGGCGTACACGAGCTTAAGTCAGATGCTCTCCCAAAAGATTACAAAATAGAGCAGAACTATCCTAACCCTTTCAATCCATCGACCAAAATAAGGATGCAGCTTCCGAAGTCAGGAAGCGCTTCTCTCAAGGTTTACAATATCCTCGGGCAGGAAATCTCTTCATTTTCAGGCGAGCTTCAGGCAGGAACACATGAGCAGGAGTTTATTTTGCGCAGCTTGTTTCAGGCGATTACCACGGCACAATAAAAATGGTAAAGGAAGACGGCGGAGGCGGCAATGGCACAGGGCTTAAACCTGTCAGCAGCACCTCTTCAATAAATCTCGATGAAAGAACCACACAAAATTTTGCAGGCCTGAAAAAGACAGCAGGCAATGCAGGCAGCGGCTACATAATAAAAACTTACAATCTCCCGCAAACAAATCCGCAGATCATTGACACGCTTGTGCAGATCGCCGACTTGCAGGGCGACACAACAATAAATATTTACATGAGGCAAGTTCCGAAAATGCGAAACCTCGACGGTACGCTGACAGATTTTGAAGGCAACCCAATGCACGGCTATGTTATAGCTTACGATACGCTGGGCGACACTTCATTTGCAATGACTGACACAACAGGACAATTCTCATTAAAAGTAAATCCAACTTCAGGAGATACTTTGGTCGGCCAGATAATAAATCCAAACCACAACGAAGCTTTCCTGAGAACAATTTATGTTCCTGGCGCAAATGACAGCGCAGGAATAAATGTTGATGCAATCCCATTGCTGGCAGACTCTGCTTACATGCTCCCACCCGGGACGCTGTGCTGGGAGGTAGTTGCAAAGTGCGACTCACTTCGCAAAGTGAGTCGCACTTTGTGGCTTCCTGGCTTCAATCAAGAAAGTACTTTTGAAACTCTCTCCTTTCTTTCTTCGGCGAGACATATTCCATGACAAACTCTCTGTATTCATTGGCCGTCCTAAACCGGTTCCTTATGAATGTTCGGTCAACAAGTGTTCCTCTCCGGACTCCGACCCACTCAAGATAATTTGAATACTTCCACAGTTCGATTCTCTGTGCCAGACCTGCTTCAAATGCGTTGCGGTGGATATACCTGCAGAGGTGAATCAAATATTCTTCGTCATCGATGTGAATTGCCTTGAAAGGACCTTCGAACATCGTGCCCGTTCTCCGGTAGACACTGTTGAATGCCTTCGTATATCGATTGAATACCTCCTGGATACGCTTCCCAACTGTGTGTTCGCCATCTTGTCTGAGCAGGAAGTGATAATGGTTCGGCATTAGACAATACGCTATCACAGCGATGTTGTACTGTTTCACCTTGGTCTTGAGAATACGCAGCAGAAACCGGTAGTTTTCATCGCAACGGAAAATATCTTCACGATTGCAACCTCGGTTATAGATATGGTAGTATTCACCGCGTGTGAACTGTGCCTTCCTTCGTGCCATGTGTTCCTCCTCCCATTTGCTCAACTGCGACTCACCAACCTTCCAAAAGTCAGTCGCACTTATGTCAATTACTCAGTCCCTTTTGTGAACCAATTGCGGCAGTGCAATCACCATTGGCGCAGGCCTTGTGGCAAAAATATAACGAAAAATATGATATTAGCGAAAATATCAGACTAACAACTCTTCTATACAATAGCCATATCAAATCAGCAAGCCTCACCAGGTTGCTGTTCGTCCCCGAACATCTTTGAGCTGTGAAGATCGAGAGCATATGCCTCCTGCCTCGGTCAAGAATCATGTATGTTCAATGAGCAGATTGATCTGTGTTCCGCTCCGTCCACTGCACCGACAATGAGGGGATTCCTGATTCGTCAGAGCTTTCGCGGCGGTTGCCCCGGGGAAGCGACGAAACTTTTTTGCATATGTGAACCCGAAAGAGTATATTCTCCAACACTCACCACACACTCACAGGAACATGAACGATTCGAACTGGATTGACTACCACGACCTTCCCCACTCGGCGGGTGGATTTTCAAAGCTCTTTCTCGACTACTTATACCAATTTCCGAAGGTTCAAAGCTACTACGAGAGTGATTTCCACAACTTTCAGCAGCTCGGTGTCGCTGCCGGGAAAGTTTGCCAACGATTTCACAATAGGACCGAGCTGGTCGAAATCCTGCTCGATCAGAACCGCAACTATGGCTCCTCTGAACAGGCGTTGGAGAACATCCGCAAACTCGGTGAGGAGAAAACCGTGGCCGTCGTCACCGGTCAACAGGTCGGAATTTTGACCGGACCGATGTACACGATATACAAGACCATAACAATCATCAAACTTGCCGAGCAGCTTGGCAGGACATTTCCGGAGTACACATTCGTGCCCGTATTCTGGATGGAGAATGAGGACCATGATTTTGAGGAAGTGAACAAAATCGGCCTCCTGAATGCTGATCATGTCCCCGTAACGGTGCAATACCTCATTGAGGGCAAACCGCTCGACAGGAACATTGGAGCCGTGGGGAACGTGGTGCTTGACAACCAGATTCAGTCATTTCTTGAGCAAATCCAGAGCATTCTCCCCCACAGTGAGTTCAAGAAGCCTCTGCTGGAATTGCTTCAACAGGCGTACAGCCCCGGAACGACGCTCACCAAAGCGTTTGCCGGACTGATGAATCAGTTCTTCAGCAAATCCGGATTGGTGTTTGTTTCCTCGAATGACAATCGTGTGAAACGCCTGCTCGCTCCTCTGTTCAAGAAAGAAATCGCGGAGTATCCAAAACTCTCTCAGGTTTTCATCGGGCGTAGTGCGGCACTGGAAGCGGAGTATCACGCGCAAATCAAGCCAAAGGCGCTCAACCTGTTCCTCTTCCACAAGAATGGAAGATATCTCATTGAACCTCGGGACCAGGATTTCAGTTTGAAAGGAACCCGACAATACTTTCAGAAGGACGAACTCCTACGGATTGCGGAGGAGACGCCTGAATTGTTCAGTGCCAATGTCGTCCTCCGGCCCATTTGCCAGGACACGATTCTACCTACGCTCGTTTACGTCGGAGGGCCGTCGGAAATTGCGTACTTCGCTCAATTGAAACCAGTGTACCAGTATTTTGAATTGGCGATGCCGATGATTTACCCGCGGGCAAGCGCGACGATACTGGAAGCGAAGCATGACAAAACACTCGAAAAATACGAGCTCGAATTACTGGAATTCTTCGGCAATCCGGAAAACGTGAATCGGAAGGTCATCGAGATGGTCTCCGAAGTGAAAATCGAAGACGTGTTTGGCGACGCGACAAAACGCATCGGAGAATTGACCAATGAAATGAAGTTTGGATTGAACTATATCGACCCCACGCTTCTCGGTGCACTTGAGACGACGAGGTCAAAAATCGATTCTCACTTTCAGGTTCTGAAAGAAAAGACGATTGAAGCGCAGAAGCGCAGGCACGAAATCGCTCTACGGCAGGTCTCGCGAGTCGCTAACAGTATCTTTCCGAAAGGGAATTTCCAGGAAAGGGAGTTGAACATCATCTACTTCATGAACAAACACGGTGTCGAGCTGGCCACGCACCTAACGAATGAACTACAGATCGACAGTTTCAAGCACCAGATCATTCGCTTAGGCTGACGGCCATGTAACACTATTCCCCACCGCCGGGGGAACCGTCATGCCGCTCCTCTTACGGAGCGGCATATACGCTGCTAATGAATTTTAATCCCGATGTTCCCGGTGCGGACCGCCGCGATGCCCGCCGCCCTCGCGACGATGCCCGCCCTCTCGCCGGTCTCCCCTTTCACTTCTGCGTTCGGCTTCCCGCTGCGCTTCCTTCTCCGCATCGTATCCGGGCATCAGCGCTTTCCGGCTGAGATTGTACCGACCCTCTTCATCTTTCTTGATCAGTTTGACGTCCAGTTCATCGCCGAGATTGAGGACATCGGTAACCTTGTTCACGCGATTCATATCGATGTGCGATATGTGCACGAGTCCTTCCTTACCCGGGAGAAACTCAACGAAGGCGCCAAAATCCATGACGCGGGTGACTTTCCCGTGGTAGGTTTTTCCGACTTCCGGAACCTCGATGATCTTGTTAATGATCGCCAACGCCTTATCGCTCCCTTCTGAGCTGACAGAGGCGATAACGATCGTTCCGTCGTCCTCGATGTTTATCTCTGCCCCGGTATCCTTCACAATCTGCCGAATCACCTTGCCGCCAGGTCCGATGACGGAACCGATCATATCGACGGGAATTTTGATGGTGGTCAGCCGTGGCGCGAAGCTCGACAACTCCTTTCGAGGCTGGTCGATTGTCTGCGCCATTATATCGAGAATGTGCAATCTACCGGCTTTCGCCTGGGCCAACGCCCTTTCAAAAATGTCGAATGGAATTCCCTGAATTTTGATATCCATCTGGAATGCGGTGATGCCATCCTTCGTGCCGGCGACTTTGAAGTCCATGTCGCCAAGATGGTCTTCATTGCCCAGGATATCGCTGAGGATTGCGATTTTTTCGGATTCCTTGATGAGCCCCATGGCAATACCGGCCACGGGTTTTTTCAGCGGAACGCCCGCATCCATCAACGACAGTGTGCCTGCGCACACCGTTGCCATCGACGATGAGCCGTTCGATTCAAGAATATCTGAAACGATGCGGATGGTGTACGGGAAATCCTGCTCCGATGGAAGAAGGGGTCTCAGCGAACGTTCGGCCAGATTCCCGTGCCCGATTTCCCTGCGGCCGGGGTTTCCAATCCTTCGGACTTCGCCGACGGAGTATGGAGGGAAGTTATAATGCAGCATGAACCGTTTGCTCGTTTCGGGAAGAAGTCCGTCGAGCTTCTGTTCGTCCATCTTCGTGCCAAGTGTGACGGTCGTGAGGCTCTGAGTCTCACCACGGGTAAACAATGCAGACCCGTGTGTTCTGGGCAGCACTGCGATTTCACATCGAATCGGCCGTATATCGGTGACACCGCGTCCATCCAGGCGCTTTCCGTTTTTCAGAATCATTTCGCGCATCTCTTCATACTCAATGTCATGAAGGATCTCGGAAACGAGGTACTTCTTAGACTCAATGAAGGCGGCGGGGCTTTCACCGAACAATGCTTTCTCCATCTCATCAAGCGTCAGCTTCGCGGAAGCAACCTCCGTTTTCATCGCTTCATACGCTGCCGTGTGAATCTCTTCGTTCGCTTTGCTCCGGGCGTCTTTTTCAAGAACCTGGTTCGTAACGCCGCGAATTTGTTCGCGCGCGATTCTGGATGCAATTTCAGCGAGTTCCTTCTTCAACGGGTTGGCAGCGACATCTCTCTTTGATCGTTGACATTCCTTTTGCAATTCAAGCTGAATATCGCAGAGCTTGCGGATGTATTCCTGTGCGAATTTCAACGCGTCGAGCATCTCCTGTTCGGAGATTTCTTTCCCCTCACCTTCAACCATGACAATTGAATCCCTTGTACCGGCGACGGTCACATCCATATCGCTCGTTTCGAGCTGGGTGAACGTGGGGTTAATGACCAACTTGCCCTCGATCCTCCCGACGCGGACACCGGCAATCGGTCCGTTGAACGGTATATCCGATATCATGAGTGCGGCCGATGCGCCAACCGCACCAAGATTGTCGGCATCATGCTGCTGGTCGGATGAAAAGACCGTGACGATGATCTGCGTTTCACTCTTGAAACCTTCGGGGAACATCGGTCGTATCGGACGGTCGATCAATCTCGCGGAGAGTATTTCTTTTTCGGAGGGGCGTCCCTCCCGCTTCAGAAAACCACCCGGTATTTTTCCCGCAGCCGCCGTTTTTTCTCTGTATTCAACCTGGAGAGGGAAGAAATCCTGGCCTTCCATCACCTCTTTGCTGGAAACGACGGTCGCGAGGACCATCGTATCACCGTAACGCACCATCACCGCGCCATCGGCCTGCTTTGCCAATTTGCCCGTCTCGATGGAAAACATCTGTCCACCAATTTCAACTTCTTTTGTAATAACCATGAAGGTCCATTCCTAACTTACGTGTTTCATACATTGCTGCTTAGTGCAGATTATTTTACTTCCGTAGTTCGAGTTCCTGAATGATTTTCTTGTAACGCTCGCCGCTCTTAGAGTGCAAATAGTCAAGCAATTTCTTCCGCTTGCTCACCATCCTGAGCAACCCCAGACGAGAATGATTATCCTTGACGTTTGACTCCAGATGAGACGAAAGCTCATTAATGCGCGCGGTAAGAATGGCGATTTGAACCTCAGGCGACCCGGAATCGTTCGCCGATTTTCCGTACTTCTGGATGAGTTCTTGTGTTTGTTCATTCGTAGTTGGCATTCCCTGCTCCTTGAGAGATTTATAGTTGATAAACTTGTCCAAGATATTTCATACACTCACGCTGATCCTGACGCAGTTGAGTCGTCAGATCATCCCTCGATGAAAATTTCTTTTCATCCCGTAATCGTTTGATAAAGCTCACGCTGAGGTGCTCTCCATAAATCTCATCATGGAAATCAAAAAAATGGACCTCAACCGTTTGTCGATGGTCGGTCTCAAACGTCGGGCGCATACCGATATTGAGCATTCCATGCAATCGCTTCAGGCCGAGGTCGGCACGAACGACATAGACGCCCGATGCCGGAACGAGCTTGTTCGGGTCATCCATCTCAATATTCGCCGTGGGAAATCCAAGCTCTGCGCCACGACCATCCCCTTTTACTACAATTCCCTGGACATCGTACGGCCGGCCGAGTAATCGTTCCGCCAGATCTACCTCACCACGCAGCAGGTGTTCCCGGATAGCTGTGCTACTCACGACCTCATCGTTAACGACAACCGGGGGAACGATTACGGCCGTAAATCCCAAGTCTCTGCCGATCTGCTGGAGTTCCCGAACCCCTGCTTCCCGGTCTTTGCCGAACATATGATCATGGCCAACAACAACCTGCCGCACTCCAACCCTTTGTACAACATACCGTTGATAAAACTCTCGTGACGACAGTCGCGAAAACTCATACGTGAACTTGAGAACAACCGTCACATCTATTCCCATGGTTTCGAGAATTTCCAACCGTTCCTCCAGGTTGGAGAGGTATTTGACCGGCCCCCTGCCGACAACCTCACGCGGGTGGGGTGTAAACGTCAGCACGACACTCCTCGCCTGATGAGTTCTTGCCCGCGACAGGACCTCACCGATGATTGCCCGGTGGCCCAGATGCATCCCGTCGAATGTTCCGACGGTAACGATGGACTCTGTTTCACGCAGAATATCGTTTTCGGAGTAAACAACATTCATGACCGGTTCTTCGCAGTTCCGGAAGTCCGATCATCCACGCGGTCGCAAACGAACCCCCTATTCCGTTTTTCCTTCATCATTCTTGTGGATCTCTTTGATGAGCCGGTTTATCTTTTCGACGTGCTCAAGTGTATTGTCAAGATAGAACTGGATGGCCGGAGTGAACTTGATGCGGACGTGCGACCCTACGAATGATCGAACCTGGGGCTTCCGGTCCTCCAGCATTTTCAAGGTACGTTGTTTCACTTCCTCATTCCCTAAGATGCTGAGGTAGATCTTGGCAATCCGCAAATCCGGCGACATGCGCACTTCCGTGACCGTAATGAACCCATACTGAGGGTCCCGGAATTCCCGGGTAAACAACATTCCTACTTCCTCCCGGATGAGGGAGGCCACTCTCTCGGTTCGCATTGACATAGAACATCCTCAGACTAGTTTCCGCTGCGTTTCCACTATTTTGTATGCCTCGACCGTATCTCCGACCTTGATGTCGTTGAAATTCTCCAGGCCGAGACCGCACTCGAAACCCGACTCCACCTCGCGGACATCGTCCTTGAATCGTTTCAAGGATGAGAGACCGCCTTCATACACGACTATCTCGTCGCGAACGACACGGACTTTGTTTCCCCTGCTGATTTTGCCGTCCTGAACATAGCATCCGGCAATCGCGCCGACCTTGGGGATCTTGAACACTTCCCTGACGTCGATGGTCGCCGTGACTTCTTCGCGTTGCTCCGGAGCCAGCAGGCCCTCCAGGGCTTTCTTCACTTCTTCAATTGCGTCATAGATGATGTTGTACAACCGTATGTCGACGTGTTCCTGCTCGGCGAGGCGGCGTGCGTTCAGGTTTGGACGCACGTGAAATCCTATAATCACCGCACTCGAGGCGGCGGCCAGTAAGACATCGGATTCTGTAATCGCGCCGACCGCACTCATGATGACGTTGACACGAACTTCCGCGTGGGTAATCTTCATGAGCGAATCTGCCAGGGCGCCAACCGATCCGTCAACGTCACCCTTGACGATGACCTTCAGTTCCTTCACCTGGCCTTCCTGAATCTTCTGCGAGATGTCGTTCAACGTCATACTGCGAATGAGTCTAAAGTCCTGCTCCCGCTTCAACTGTTGTCTCCGCAAGCTGATTTCCCTGGCTTTTCGTTCATCTTCAACGACAACGAATACATCGCCGGCCTGCGGGACCCCGTCGAATCCAAGGATCTGGGCGGGCGTGGAAGGTTTGGCCACTTCCGTCCGATTGCCACGCTCATCGAACATGGCACGAACGCGGCCGCTCTGAATTCCGGCAACGAAAGAATCTCCGATCATGAGCGTCCCCTTCTGAACGAGAATGGTGGTAACGATACCCTTTCCCTTATCTACCTGCGCTTCGATGATGACGCCGCGGGCTTCTCGATGAAAGTTGGCCTTGAGGTCCAAAACGTCCGCTTCGAGGAGGATTTTTTCAAGAAGGACACCCACATTATTCCCCGTTCGCGCGGAGAGCTCGACACACTGGTATTTTCCCCCCCATTCCTCCACCAGCACATTCTTCTCTGCAAGCTGTTGCCGGATGCGGTCAGGATTGGCTTCCGGCTTATCGCACTTGTTGATGGCGATGACGATAGGGACGCCGGCGGCCTGAGCATGGCTGATGGCTTCCACGGTCTGCGGCATAACATTATCATCCCCTGCGACGACCAGAACGACGATATCGGTGATTTGGGCACCGCGAGCGCGCATCGCCGTAAAGGCCTCGTGGCCCGGCGTATCCAGGAATGTAATACGCTTGCCCGAATCCAGAGTAACTGAATACGCGCCGATATGCTGCGTGATTCCGCCGGCTTCGCCGGCAACGACATTACTCCGGCGGATGTAATCGAGAAGCGATGTTTTCCCGTGGTCGACGTGGCCCATGATCGTCACGACGGGAGGTCTCCACGCGAGAGTTTCATCCTCATCCTCGGTATCCTCGACGAGAATTTCCTGCGCGAGCTCGGAGAAAAATTCCACCTGGTAGCCGTATTCATCGGCAACGAGGGTGATCGTATCCTTATCCAGCCGCTGGTTGATTGACACCATGAGGCCTAATTCAATACACTTCTTAATGACTTCGGCGACATCCACGTGCATGAGCGTGGCAAGCTCATTGACCGACACGTATTCCGTGACCCGGAGAATGGATTTTTCCTTTTCAAGCCGCTCGAGATGCTTCTGCTCTTCCGCCTCCCTCTTTTCTTTCCGCCTTCGCTTGAACGCAGCCCGCTGCGCGACGGCGGTCGCCTCATCCATTTCCGCCAGAGTGCGCCTGATCGCCTCCTTCACTTCTTCCTGGTCGACCTCATTGTACCGCGATTTCTTTTTCTTTTTTGCCTTCAGGAGCAATTCATCAACCTCTTCCGACGTTGACGGGACAGATTCAGAGCGTACCCGTTTCCGTTTTTTCTTTCGCTTCTTCGGTTCTGATCCGGCACCCCGTTCCTCTTCCTTTTTCTCTCCGGCAGGTTTTTCGATGGCGGCGTGGGCGCGGCTCATTTCCTCCAGGTCGATCTTTCCTTTGATCGTCAACCCCATCTTGGGAGTAAGGTGAGGCATCACCTCCACTTTCTCCTCCTTGGCTTTTGACCGGCCGGGTTTCTTCTGTTTGGCGGCCGTTACTTTCTCTTCCTGCGGGATTTCCTTGATATCGGCAGATGTGGCCTCGGCAGGCGAGACAACTTTTGCCTTCTCGGGAGCGGGGACAGCTTCCTGAACTGCGGGTTCTTCTCGTTCAACCACGGGAGCGGCGGGGGCGGGCTCTTCTTTGGAAATAGGGACCGCCACTTCAGGCTTTACTTTCACCTCTTCCTTCGGTTTCCGTCCTGGCTTCGCTTTTGTCTTCTCCTCAGTTGCGGGTTCAGCCCTGGATTCGACTTTCTTTTTCGAATCCTGTATCGCCTGCATTTTCCGATGGTGTTTTTCTGCGACCTCCTTTTCCTTCTTGAAATGGTCGACGATGTCGTGCATCATGGCATCGGTTGCGATGCTCATGATTCCTTTCACGTCATGACCCTTCTTCTTCAGATACTGGATCAACGTATCATGGGATACGTTGAATTCCTTGGCTATCTGATATATCTTCTTTTTCGGAGGTTTATCTGTCATTCAGATTTTTCGGCTTCAGGTTGAGATTCTTCCTTCGGTTCTGCTGCGTTCACTTCACGGATAGTATTCTGAATCTTCTCCTCGGACTCTTCCTCTTCGAGTTCCGCTTCATCGAGTTCCCGTTTCATCATTTCTTTCAGCGAGGTGACCTTCTCCTCGGTGAGTCCATCGATCTTCAGCAGGTCTGTTGCCAGGGCATCAATGAAATCCCGGGCATTGCCATAACCTTCCTCGAGGATACGTTCATAGAGCGGCTCACCCAACTCTTCACGAAACTCTGCGAGGTCCATGTCATATTCCTCCTCGACTCCCTCTTTGACAAGGTTGATTTCATAACCCGTCAGTTTGGAGGCGAGGCGGACATTCTGGCCATTGCGTCCGATTGCCAGCGAGACTTGTTCTTTATCGACGAGGATCGTTGCGGTTTTTTTCTCCTTGTCCACCGTAACACTCTTGAGTTTTGCCGGTGCCATCGCCCGCTGGATGTACACGACCGGGTCGTCGGAATAGTTGATCACATCGATGTTCTCGTTGCTCATCTCACGGACAATTGAGTGAATGCGGACTCCTTTCATGCCGACGCACGCGCCGACCGCATCAATACGGTCGTCATGCGATTCAACGGCAACTTTCGCCCGCTCGCCGCCCTCACGGGCAATTCCTTTAATTTCAATGATCCCATCGTAGATTTCGGGAATTTCAAGCTCGAAAAGCTTTGCAAGAAATCGGGCGTCAGAACGTGAGATGATCACAACGGGATTGCCGGCGTTTTTCCTGACTTCCTTGACGATTGCGCGGATCGTTTCGCCTTTGCGATACCGTTCTTTGAAGATTTGTTCACTCTTCGGCAAGACGAGCTCATTGCGGTTATGGTTGACGAGGATTTCTCCCTTGCGGATCTGGTAGATTTCCCCGATGATGATCTCACCGATGGTACTGCTATACTCGTTGTAAATGACTTCCTTCTCGATTTCTTTAATCCGCTGATTGAGGTTTTGTTTTGCACTGACGATCAGCCTTCTCCCAAAGTCCTTGAGGTCAACGACTTCCACGAAATCATCTCCAATCTCGAGAGGTTCGTCAGACTTCTTGCGAACAGATTCAAGGTCGATCTGGAGATTGGGGTCTGTCACCGTTTCAACAATCTGCCTCTCCAGATAGATTTCGATGTCGCCTTTGTCCATGTTAACAACAACATCAAAACGGGCATCGGGTCCGTATTTTTTTCTCATCATCATCGAAAACACTTCCTCGACAACGCCCAACAACATATCTTTGTCGATTCTCTTCTCACGCACCATGTGAGAAAAAGATTCAACGATCTCATAATTCATTGTACTCTCCAATGTAACATTGAACGATTACCTTTCTTTACCACGCCGGCTTGACTCGAGCCTCGAGAATTTCATCAAAAAGGAAATTGTGTGGTCCATTACTCTTCATCTGCAGCACGAAACCATCGGGACGCACCTCGATTAATTCGCCTTCGACTTTCTCAACCCGGTCATCCTTCCTGATTTTTACGACCAGAGTTCTGCCGACATTCCTTGGGTACTGTCGTGCGAAGCGTAGAGGACGGTCTATCCCCGGCGATGAAACAATAAGATAATACCGACCCTGCACAACGTTCGCCCGGTCCAGCGCAGATGAGAGTTCGCGGCTTATCTCGGCGCACAGTTCAGTCGTTGTCCCTTCGTCCGTGTCGACAAAAACTTCCACGACTTTTCCTCCTCGCTCGCCACGCACAGAAACGTCGACAAGTATTGCTCCTCTCGCTTCCACGATCGGTCGCGCAAGGTCTCGTATGTGAGTCTGCAACACTGGCGTAACTCGTTACGTTTAAATCACTTAGCAAAGGCCAATAAACAGTTGAAACAAAAAAAGTCCCTTTTTGTGGGACTTTCTTACGAAGAGCGTCATAAATATAACGAACGCTTTCTTAATTTGCAAATCAAAATTCAGACAATTCCTACCGCCACGGATAGGCAAAATCTTCCATAACCCGCAATTTCGGTGCGGGGCGTCCTCACATGAGGAAAGTCGGCCGCCCTACCATTTCTGTGAGCTTGAGAACAGATTCCTTTTCTTCACGCCACTCTACCGAAAAAGGGAACGAAACACTTCAATCGCCTTCTTCACCTCCTCCAGGGTCACATCAAGATGAAACACTGCCCGGATCGAAGATGCTCGTTCCGGCGTCAGTAAGACACCTTTTGATTTAAGAAGGTCCAGAACCTCGGACTGACTCTTGCCGCTGTTGATTGTCTCAAGAATAACCATGTTCGTCTGAACATCATCCTCATCGACCTCTAACGTGCTCAAGCCGCCCAATTCGACGGCGAATGTTCGCGCCTTCGCGTGGTCTTCTTTCAGTCGATCGACATTATGGTCAAGCGCGAACAAGGCAGCCGCCGCAAGTATGCCGACCTGCCTCATTCCGCCACCGAACAGCTTCCTGTATTTCCTTGCTTCCTCAATGAATCCCTTCGACCCGATGATGATTGAGCCGACCGGAGCTCCCAGACCTTTCGAGAAGCACACGGAGAGGGAATCCACATACTGAGCGTAGTCTCCGACGCGGATTCCCGTCGCAACACTCGCGTTCCAGAGTCTTGCCCCGTCAAGATGCACGTTGATGTGGTATTCAAGGGCCAATTCCCGGATTCTCTTCATTTCATCGATCGGGAACACTGAACCGCCCGAGCGCCCGTGTGTGTTTTCAAGGCAGATAAGCTTCGTCCTGGGGATCCAGTAGGCTTTCGGTCGTATGGCCTTCCTGATCTGCTGCGCCGTGATGATACCCTTTTGATTTGGGATGGGCTTCATCTGCACCCCGGACAGCATTGACGGAGCAGCCGTTTCGTACACAAAGATGTGCGAGTCCTCGTCAACGATTATTTCATCCCCCGGCTGCGTGTGAACTTTGACGCACACTTCATTTCCCATTGTGCCGCTGGGTACAAAGAGCGCCGCTTCTTTTCCGAACATGGAAGCGATAGTCTGCTGCAATTTATTCACGGTGGGATCTTCGCCGAAGACGTCATCGCCAACTTCTGCACGCATCATTGCTTCAAGCATCTGCCGCGATGGTCTCGTCACCGTATCACTGCGGAGGTCAATGTACTTCATTTTCCTGGTTCTTTCTTATGTAGAAATAAGTCTTCTTGCCGATTGCGCCGGCCACCATAGACAAGCCGAGCACCAAACACACTTCGGCAAACCAATCGCCGTACTTGGAATAGCAGGTGAGTTCCATTCTCGGTTCGAGGGCGACGGTCAATGTTTTGCGGGAATAAAGCTCCGTCGACTTGAGGATACGGCCGAATGGGTCGATCACGCAGGAGATTCCACCGTTACCACACACAACGATCCATCTTCTGTTTTCGACTGCTCTCAGCACCGTCGTTTGTTCATGCTGGTAGGCGCCCGAAGTGTTCCCCCACCAGCTGTCATTTGTTATGACCGTCAAAAACTGTGCTCCTCGTCGAACAAAGTTTGCCACAAATCCCGGATAGATCGACTCGAAGCAGATCAAATTCGAAAACTTTATCAGTGAAGAATCCCGGGCATGACAAACAAAGACCGTGGTATCCCTGCCGATGCCCCATCCCCCAAGACCAAAATTCCATTCCATCGCATTCAGAAAGCTGAGTTGTTCGGAAAATGGAACTCGTTCGGCGAACGGAACGAGGAGAATCTTTTCATATTCCTGGATTTCGTCAGTGCGCGGCTGCAGGAGTATCGCGCTGTTGAATGCATCATATCTCTGACCATACGCACCAAGCTTGCTGCTCTTCGGAATGGTCTCGCCCTGTTTGTATTCCTGAAGAATCGGAGCGCCGGCCAGCAGATTCAGTCCCAGCAAGTCGACCTGCTCTTTGATGAGGTCGAAGACAGGACGGTTTCTCGGGTCAAGGATATAAAACGGGATCGCCGTTTCCGGCCAGAGCACAACATCGACGCTGTCCCCCGCAAATTCATTTGTCATTTGTTGAAGATCCGACACCTGTCTCACAGGACTTCCTTGCCACTTTTCAAAAGGGTCGACGTTGGGTTGAATAATTCCCACACGGATGCCTTTTGCCCCGGCAGGTTGCCGGTTTCGTCCGGCGAGCAGAATTGACTCGCCGTATATCAGCGGAATTGCATAGACTACCAGAATCGACAGAATCCAACCGAACGTTTTGGGTGACGTCAGGGTCCATTCCTTCAAAGCAAGTTTCGCGTAAAGATAGTAGACAAGCACATTTAAACAGAGGAGCCAGAAGGAAACCCCGTAAACCCCCGTGAAGGCCGAGAACTGGATTACCGGAAGATTGGACGACTGCGTGTTGCCGAGCGTCAACCACGGGAAAGCCAGCTCGGTGAGTGAATGCAGAAATTCGAAACTCACCCAGACGAACGGAAAGGAGAAAATTGAAATTCTAAATCCGAATTGGCGCCGGACGAAGACCCAACCAGCGATTGGCACCAGAAAGAACAGCGGATGAGCGAACAACAGCAACGCACCCGCGACCATCATGTACCAATCCTTCCCGTGTGCAAATCCTCCGGTCCAATATAACGTGATGATGTTGAAAATGAGAAAGGTCAGGTACGAATACCGGAATGATTCGCCGTAATCTTCAATCGATTCAAACAGAATGAAAAAAGGAACAAACGCAAACGCGGCGAACATGCTTGTCGGCATTGGTGGAAAGGCACATCCCAGCATGAGGCCCGAAAGAAGGGCAAGCCGCCATCTCATATGTACCGGAGATCGTATCATATCCCGGATTCCACAGACCCTTGCGCAATCGTTGCTTGCTGTGGAGGTATAGACAATACCGGATACCTGCGTCCCAGCGCATTCCACAGCGAGGAAATGAATATAGCACAGAGAGCTCCGATGATCGCCCCGCCGATGGCATCGGAGGGGAAATGGACTCCGATGTATGGCCTCGTAAAGGCAATGACGGCAGCCCAACTAAAAAAAAACCATCGCCACCGCGCAAAATAACAGGCAAGGAACGTCGCCACCGCGAAATTATTGACAGCGTGAGAAGACGGGAAGGAGTATCCGCTTCCACACGGGACAAGCAGGCGAACCCGCTCAACGACCTGCACCCCCACGATTTCGTGGCACGGTCGCGGCCGCTGTATGATGTTCTTGATTACCGTACTGCTAAGTTGGTCGCTCAGAACTATCAAAGGAATGAGCAACCATCCTATGATACGTCCCCTTCTCCCTCCCTTCCACATCAAGAGCAGCCAGGCCAATGCATAAATCGCCAACCCGTACCAGTGCTGATTCAAATCCGTGAGGAAGGGCATCACGACGTCAAAGACCGGGTTCGCCAGGGTTTGGTTGCAAAAAATGAAAGCCTCCTTGTCCAGGTGATAGAGGACTTCAATCATGCTTGTGATTTTGAGCCTTGCTTGAAAGGAGCTTGCGCACAATAATGATGAGAATGACCATCACCATAGTACCGATAACTACTTGACTGTAGGTGAAGAGGTATCCGTAGATTTTGCGCCAATGATTTCCCAGGGAATAGCCCGCGTAAACCAATATGCTGTACCAGGCGAGCGAACTGACAAAGGAGAGTATTATTGTTTTGAGAAGATTGAGTCGGGAGACACCGGCAAAGAACGATATCACAGCGCGGGTTCCGGAGAGGAATCTGTTCGCGACGATAATCAGGTCCCCATAACGTGCAAACCAGTCCTCGGCCTTGTGAATACTGTTGATGGAAATGAATCCTAACTTGCCGGCTTCGATGATTCTCGTTCCAAACCACCGACCGACAGCGTACATCGCCATGAATCCCAACGTGCTTCCGACAACTCCGCAGATGAGCGCGATGAAGAAGTTTCCCCTCCCCAGCGCGGCGAGCGCACCGCCAAACACGACAACAACATCGCTCGGGGAAGGCGGAAAGACATTTTCAATGAACGAAATGGAGAAAATAACCGCGTAGATCCAGAGAGGATCCAGGTTGGCAAGAGACTGAATAACGTCGTTCAAGAGTGGAAAATCAGAGGTTGAGTCGTAGCTGGTTCTCAGTGATCAAAGCGATGGCGTACGTCGCGGCACCCTCACCCATTCCGACAGACCCCAGTTCTTCGCTGGTCGTCGCCTTGACGGACACGCGGTCGATGCTGAGACCGAGCGACTGCGTAAGATTATCACGCATTCTCTTAATGTATGGCCCGATCTTCGGCTGCTGGAGAACAACGGTGGCATCGACATTAACGATGTCAAAATTATTCAAACGGATAAGTTCGGCAACTTGCTTCAGGAGCACCAAACTCGAAATGTCTCTAAAACGCGGGTCGTTGTCAGGAAAATGCTTCCCGATATCTCCCAGGGCCGCCGCACCAAGCAAGGCATCGCAGACTGCGTGACACAGAACATCGGCATCAGAATGGCCGAAGAGGCCTTTGACAAACGGAATTTCAACTCCGCCCAAAATCAGCTTGCGGTTTACAACCAGTCGATGAATGTCGTACCCAATCCCTATTCGCATCTCTATTTCATGTTTTCTTATCGAATTTCGAATGCCTCATACTGAATCTTGAAATCTTCCCACAGCACCTTCACGTCAGTAACATGAGCCAGGCGCGGTCCGACTTTCACTTCCTTGATGAGTTCTTCAATCAATGATCGGTCACCTTCGACGGTTATCTCGACATTTCCGTCGTAGTTGTTCCGAACGAATCCCTTCAGCCGAAGTCGAGTAGCCCGGTCAAGAACAAAATACCGAAATCCCACACCTTGCACCATCCCCCTGACCACAATGTGCGCCCCGGTTTCCATATTCTCATCATTTGCTTCGGAAAAATACAATGAAATTGAATGAAAGTCAATTCTCCAGCATGGTCGGGAAGAAAACGGGTTTGAGAATGAAAAGTCCGATGTTGTAGCCCGGTCCGCGAATAACGGGATCTGTTCCTGACCTTCAAGGCAGCATCACAAACCGCATTGATATGAGCTTAAGCCTCCGGTGCGGGCCAGATGCATCCTCGCCCTGTCGTGCCACCGGGTCGAGGATTCTCTGGAAGCTCTCAGAAGCGTCCGAATGCTTCTACGCTCCGGCCAGAAATTAGACGATCGCTCTTCGGAGCATCCGCTTGAGATTATGAATCCTTCCTCGAATCGTCTGGAGCTTCGCCTTGTCATGGCTTTGCAGTGCAGTTTCCCGCTCTTTCCTGAGCGCGCGAATCTCCATCTTTATCTGTCCTTTGTTGATTCCCTTCGCTTCATGATGCGCGTGGGCCTCAATGCCAAGGGCGACGCACAACGCCGGCAGTAACTTCTCCTTATGCATCGTGCTATGCCCTTTCGTGGCTTCATGTTCAATGCCGTCGGCAATTTTCCGTAGTTCCGCGACGGTCATGTTGCTCAGTTGTTCGTACGTGTATGCCATGGTATGAATTCCTCATAAAAAAATTAGCAGTGTGTCAACGATTTCATGCCAGTTAGAATAAGGAAAAAGTAAGGAAATTAACTCCAATAATCAACCCAGCAATGAACCCCCGGGGTTCACTCAGGAACCACGGTTTCTTCAGGGCGGCCGAGAGACGGCTCAAGATGGTGTGGCACCCCCGGTTCATTCACGGCCAAGAGCAAGAAGACCAATCCAACCAGCGAACACGCCCCACTGATCGCGAACAACGCTTCATACCCAAAGGAGTTGCTCAGCCAGCCCCCTATCAAACCGCAAAGATAGCATGGACCAAGCAGCGTGTTCATCAAGCCGACATACATAGAACGATGCTCAACCGGGCAGTATTCGATGGCAAAATTGTAGCGGATCATGAGCTCAGAGCCTATGTTGACGCCGAGAAACACGAAAACGATCCTGTACCACGCAGGCGATGGGGCAATAAGGGCGGTGACAATAGCCGCGAGCATTGCAATTGACGTGGAAACAAGTGCTACCTTGTTGCTGAGGCGGTCCGCAAGGTACCCGATTGCAAGCGCCCCGACTATTTGTCCGCCGACCATCGCCAGCGTAAATATTCCCACAGAGCTTTCCCCGAGTCCAAAACTCTTCAGGGCGTACACGGTAAAGAATCCCAGCGGCATCGTGGCGAGAATCGAGAACGCAGCGGCAGTAAGAAATCGACGGAAGCCGACATTTTGCGTCAATACCCCTGCCAAGGTGAGGAAATAATCTTTCAACGACTGCCGGGGGATTATCTTGCTCGGAGTCTCCTCGACCAAGTGCGATTGCATCACAAGCGACGACATCTCAAACACAAAGGCAAGGAAGAAAATGACGGCAAAGCTCAGTGGAAATTCATATGTTTTCAGAATAAATGTGAGCAAGACAGCGCCTCCGAGCGACATGATGCCTGCAAGGGCACTGCGAAATCCGAAGGAACGCCCGCGGTGTTTTCGGCTGATGAGCTTTGCAAAAAAGTCGAACCACACGGGTGATGTTGCCCCAAGAATAAGTTGATTCAGTGCAAACAATGCAAAGAAAATGGCGAGCGTAACCTGCCATTGCCCATGGTATGGCACCAACAGAATTACCCCGATCAGCAGAATGAGCAAGCGCTGAATGCCGCCATACTTCACAACCCATGGCTTCTTCCATTCGAGCGTTTGCCCATAGCGCGAGGCAAACACCTGGGGGAGCAGCACTCCCATCCAATTGATGACGCCAAGTGCCCCAAGGGCCATGTTTCCGCCGCCCAGGCGGGCAACAAGGGCAGGAAGAACCGTTTGCGACGAAATAAGCGACGACCCTGTGACATAGAAAGCTCCCTCGAAAACATTCAGGAGAAAGTTCCGACGGTCCCAGTGCCCGGATGATTCAATCATTGAGCGATAGAACAAACATCAATTGAATGGTTATGAATTCAATATAGTGAATAGAGTTAACGCATCCCATTGAAACGGTTCTTGAGTACTGTTCCACCGACGATACGAATTTGAGATTCCTGTAAGTGGGTGCACACCCATTTCCAAACCTCCCGGTAACCCGGGCCAATCATGCCTTGATGAGCCAGCGACAGTTTATCTCACACCTGAAAGGAGCAAACGAAGGAATAGGGTGTTTTTCCGCCTCAGGATGAATTCTGCTCCCGGCTTAGTGTCCGACCAAAATCCACTTCGCCGTTACCCATCGCACCGCCCACGAATCTTCGGCGACCTTCTCGCAGGCCTCAAACAACACTTTGCACAGGCCATTCGGAAGGCTACTTTGACGCACGATGTAGAAATTACGCCGAGCATGTTGAAAGTGTTCAATCGTCGCACCGCCCGGCTTCATGAGCGTAATAGTGTAGTAGAATTCCTCCGGAAGGCGGAAGCAAAGATCGGCAGAATCACATCGGAGAATGTTTTTCCTGTAGGTGATGAGCTTCCCCGTAGCATATTTCTCGTATTGATTTGGAGCGTTCGGCACCATGTGTGCACGGACATTGAATCGGAGGTTGAGAATCGCATCGGCTCCATCCCTCACTGCCTCGTCGATGGCTTCCTGGTGCACAAATTCTCCGTCATGTTGTCCGTAGGGAGCGGACGAGGACGCCAGCGAATCGACAACAACATATTCTTCCGGCTGGCGGCTGGTATCGGTGAGAAAAGCAATCTCCTGGCTATGCGGCTCAACCGGAAACTCTTTCAGGGGAAGCTCGGCACGTGTTCCATGCGTTGTCAGGCCGGCCCCACCGCAGCCACCCAGTAAGACCGGAACGAGTAAGAGAAGTGTGATGTGCTTCATCAAAGGGAGGTAAATTACTTCGGAACCCGGGGCCAAAGAACAGAGGGGGACACCCTCGTGCATCTGTTTCGCTTATTCAACTGACGGATTACCCATGAAAAAGGAAGCATTCCCTCCACCCGAAAATGTCATCTTTTGCTACGGGGTGTGATTCAAAACCCTCGATCACGAACTTTTGACGTAATCCGAGAGGTTTATCTTCCATTCTGCGAGAGAGTCGACATCCATGATGTCGAGGAGATGTTTCGGATTCTTCTTGCTATAGTACGTGCAATAGGTCTCGATCGGGATGGATATCCACTCCACCAGCACGGAGTCCGCAGTGTGCAAATATTCCAATATCCTGTCGAGGTTATTCAACTGCTGGACATCTTTTCCTGAGAATGGCAATTTCTTGGTCAACTTACTTAGCAGGTGGGACTGATCGATATCATCACAAATGAAACCCTGACCGACCTCCTTGAAACCAAAGAGCTTGGCCTTTCTCAGCTCGATGACTTTTCCGCCCTTTGTTTCCCTCGTGTGACGCTCAGTCTGAATGTAAATTCCGTACTTGGGCTCATAAGAAAAACCTAAGAAAGGTTCCTTCTTTGAGACAACGCGAACCTCGTCATCTGTCAGTTGCTCGTAGATCCAGATCATGTTAAAATTCCCCTTATTTGTCGACAAGAATTGGCCAGAAATACCTGCTGATTTCCTGAAGGAAAATCAGCCGCACCGGTAACTCAAGCCCCCAAAAGAACACACCTGCAACCACCTGCACCTTCTACCATATCACCTACATTCCGAATAATACCATGTCCAAAGTAAGAAAATTATTCCCAAGAGTCAATCCGGACTATTTCTTCGTTCGTGAGCTGAGGAGAAAACCACCTCATGTCCCTGGCTAAAATACGGCAGGAATTGTGGACACGCTGGAACTTCCCGGAAAGCAAGAATTGGGGTGAGAAGACATGAACGCTCGCGGATAATGTGACATCCTCCGCTTCAAACAGAAACAGGTAGTATGGGGACCGGACAAGCAATTTTTCTTTCAAATTCGGAGGAATCGGCAGGAAACGACTCATGAGCCGGCACTATCGGTGTCTGAAGCTATGAGAGGACGTCTCAAAATCGGAATCTCATCAGAAAGCTCCGAGAACAACACGCCTAGAACGATTCCCGCGGCGCCGATGACCCCGATCGTTCCGATGATTTCGTCTCTAACAAAATACGCGAACGTGGCGGCTATCACCGGCTCCATGGAAAAGATAACTGCCGCTCGGGTCGGGGTCGTATCCCCCTGGTAGCGGTTTTGTACCCACATGGCAATAATCGTGGCAAATATCGTCAAATACAGAAGCGATGCGACAGTGGCAGGGGTCGGCACAAACTTCATGTTCTCAAAGAACAAGGCGCTGATAAGTCCAAGCGCTCCGCACAAGAGAAATTGCACGAAGGTAAGTTGTAGTTTGTCCGGCTCGCTCGAGGCAAAATCAAGATAAACGATATAGCACGCAAACATTACCGCGCAGATCAGCGTCAGTCCGTCACCAACATTGAAAGTTGAACCCGAAGGCGATGTCAGCAGGTATAGACCGGCAGCCGCAAGCAGCACGCCCAGGATGTTGCCGATCTTCAGTGTGCGTCGTGGCAAGTGAAAAACATGCTGGACAGTATAGTGTATGATGGGTGTCAGAACAACCAGCAGTCCGGTGAAGAATGCGGACTTCGAAGCAGTCGTGTACGTTAGCCCGACTGTCTGCATGGCAAATCCCACGTAGAGCAAAAGGCCCAACACGGTCCCCTTCTTTAACGTCGAAGCGGGTATGCGCGTGAGTCGTCGGAAGAAGAAAGGAAGCAAGAGCGCCGCCGAAAGTGTAAACCTGAAAGCTGTGTAGAAGAGAGGAGAATTATGCTCAAGAAGGGCTTTGGAAATAACGAATGTACTGCCCCAGATTAAGGTTATAGCGAGGAGAAACCCTTCGGCACGGCGTTGCGCGGACAAGAGACTTCCAGAATTATCGGGTTAGAGTTACGGGTGCGTTGCCACGACTGTACCTTCCTCCCACACTTTACCCGTCTCGTAATCCCGGAACAAATGTCCCCAGAGCGTTTCTTTCTTCCAATGTTCAAACACTTTCCGGTCTTTCAGAGGCCATCGATAATAGTCGTGATACGCCTCCGAACCGAAGATGAAGACGTTCACCAGCGGCGTACGGAAGAAAACCTTCTGAAACCGAGCGAGGGGTCCGAACCACATCAGGTCGCCAACGAGACTCGCTCCGTTGTCCCCCACAGTGAATCCCCAGGATTCCTTTGAGATGTCATCCCCGGCGATTTCGATTTCTCTCACGTCCCCGACGCCGAGGTTATCGTCGTGCGCCACTCTGATATACTCTATCCCGAGCGGGTCGAAGCCCATCATTTTCGCGGCAACGGCGTCGATGGCGACCTGGTCGGCGCTGGCGAGCATATAATCCTTCACGACAGGATACATCGTGCGGGGACCCGGGCCGTTTCCTACCGTGGTTCCATCCATCACGGCAAATATTCCGGAATGAATTTCCTTCTGGATCGAGAGCAAATCGACGAGAGTCTTGTGAATCCACGAGTGGGTATAATGACGTTTTGTGTTGAGCAGTCCTCCAAAAGCGTTCTTCATTGCCCCCGTAGTGGTCGTATAGATATGGCACTTCACCGTCGGCAGATGGACAATATTCTTTCCCACAAAGTATTCCGGGATCGTGATTCCCTCGGGATAGATCGTGTCAAGCACGTGCATTTTCGCCTTCGGTTTGTATTCTATCCACCGGATATCGCTTTCTTTGAAATTGTACAAGACCGGGATATTGTAGCGCTTGAAAATGGGAACGTAGTTATTCAGGTCTTCCCCTTTGAAGGCATTCGTCACGACCGTTTTGTTCTGCACGCACGATAGGTTCATGTACCCCGCATTGTGAAGGGCAAGAATGGTCCCCTCCATTTGCCACGGAGTTGTATTTGCCGCAGGAAAAGGAAAATGCCAGGAGATATTGTCCTTCAGAATGGTCGCAGACCCCTTGCTCAGTGCCTGTTCCATCCCTGCCAGTTTTGTCAACCTTTCAATGTCCTGTAAGATCGTTTCAGGACGCGTCTTCACCACAGCCACTTTGGATTTTGCCATAGAATTATTTCCAATAAATTATGAATACTGCCACGATTACCCAGCAGAGCATGTTGATGACGAGCGGGACATCCGTCAGAGCGAGCCTCGCCGGATTACCCCCTTCTTCCTTCTTATGAACAAGATAAAGATAGCGAAAGATTCCATACAGGACGAATGGAACTGTGTAAATCAGGTCGGTCGTTCCGAATTTTCTGATCGTTTCTTCAGAAATAGTGTACAGCGCGTAGGACATCACTGTCGACGCCGTGACAATCCCTATCATCTGATCAAGAAAATAGGGACTGTAGTATTGCAGGACTGACCGATGGCTGTCGGCACGGGCTTCGAGCAACATCAACTCGTGACGCCGTTTACTGAAACCGAGGAAAAGGGATAGCAACACCGTGCAGATAAGCAGCCAGACCGACGTCGGGACATCGATGAGCACGGCACCGGCAATGACGCGGAGAACGAATCCGCCGGCAATCGCCATGACGTCCAGAATGACCACATCTTTCAACTTGAGAGAATAAAGAATATTAATGGCGAGATAAACGACAAGAGCCGTGCCGAACCGGTCGCGTAGAACAAAGCCACCCGCCAGTCCTACGGCGGCAAGAACCGCCGAAGAGACGTACGCCGTTGAAAGCTTCAAGTGGCCGGAAGGAATTGCACGCTTGGATTTTACCGGATGCAGCTTGTCATTTTCGAGATCCGTGATGTCATTGAAAATATAGACGCTGCTGGAAAGGAGCGAGAAACACAGAAACCCCTTGAGGGTGAGGATAAAATAATCGATGCGAAAGAGATGCCCCGAGAAAACGAGCGCCGCGAACAGGAACAAGTTCTTGATCCATTGCTGCGGCCTCATCGAGGCAACGATGTAACGAAGCTGGTTATCCACGGCTCAGAATACTGCGGGTTCTTCGTACACTCCGAACACTTCAGCAAGCGTACGACACATTTCACCGAGAGTCACATAGGCATGCGTGCAATCAATGAGCCGGGGCATGAGATTGGAATTGTCTTCTGCGGCCTGTCGCAACGCATCAAGAGACTTTTCAGCCACCTCGTTGTCCCGCCGTGCCCGCACGCCGGCAATCCGCTGCTTCTGTTTCACTTCCACTCCCGGCGGGATGAGAAGGAGCGGAATTTCAATCTGCTCATTCTCTTCAACATATTCATTCACACCGACAATGATTTTTTCTTTCTGATCCAACTCCCGCTGGTAACGGTATGCCGCATCAGCAATTTCTCTCTGGAAGAATCCGGCTTCGATGGATGGAATTACCCCACCAAGAGCGTCAATCTTCTCAAAATACGCTTCAGCTTCCTTTTCCATTTTATCCGTCAGGGCTTCAACGAAATAACTCCCCGCGAGGGGGTCGATTGTATTGGTGACGCCAATTTCATGCGCGATGATCTGTTGTGTCCGCAGGGCTATCTTCGCAGCCTTTTCTGACGGCAACGCAAGCGTTTCATCCATCGAATTGGTGTGCAGCGACTGTGTACCCCCCAGGGCGCCGGCCAGGGCTTCGAAGGCGGTCCTCACGATGTTGTTCTCGGGTTGTTGTGCCGTCAGCGAACAACCCGCCGTTTGCGTGTGGAATCGAAGCATCCAGGAACGCGGATCCTTTGCTCCATACTTATTGCGCATCCTCTTCGCGTAAATCCTGCGCGCGGCCCGGAATTTTGCAATCTCTTCAAAGAAATCGAGATGCGAGTTGAAGAAGAACGACAATCGAGGAGCGAATTCATCTATATCCAGACCCTTCTCAATCCCGGCTTCGACGTACGCAAAACCATCCGCGAGCGTGAACGCAAGTTCCTGGGCGGCCGTTGAGCCGGCTTCACGAATATGGTAGCCGCTGACGGAAATCGGATTCCATTGAGGCATCTCCCGGGTGCAATATTCGAACATGTCCGTGATGATTCTCATCGAGGGATGCGGCGGATAGATCCATTCTTTCTGCGCGATGTATTCCTTCAAAATGTCTGCCTGGAGGGTGCCGCGGAGTTGGTGCGGTTTTACCCCCTGTTTTTCGGCGACGGCAATATAGAATGCCAGCATCATTGCCGCCGGAGCGTTGATCGTCATCGACGTTGAGATCTCGCGAAGGTTGATTCCCCGGAAGAGAATCTCCATGTCGGCAAGCGAGCTGACCGATACACCGCAAATTCCCACTTCCCCCTCGGCATGCGGATCGTCGCAATCTCTCCCCATGAGTGTGGGAAGGTCGAATGCGACCGACAGCCCCGTCTGCCCGTGCGCCAGGAGATAATGATACCGTTCATTCGTATCTTCCGGTGTCCCGAACCCGGCGAATTGCCGCATCGTCCAGAGCCTGCCGCGGTACATGTTAGGGTGAATGCCGCGCGTATACGGAAATTCCCCTGGAAATCCGATATCCGCCAGATAGTTGATGCGGGCAACGTCGTTCGGAGTGTAGAGCATTTCGATCGGCTCACCGGAGACCGTGGTGAACTTTACCGGCCGCTGAAGTCCGGATATCCTCGCTTTCTCAGCCCACTCTTCTCTTGCGGCTCTTATCTCGTCAAGGTGGTTCGTACTCATGGCTCTTTTAGCTTTTATATGTTCGTTCGTTTTCATCGGCACCAGTTCAAGATACAAATTCCGGCATAGTTTTCAAATATACCTACGACGTCCTCCCAAATCTCTTATCGAGCTCGGACAGAGAGAGCCTGATCATGACCGGTCTCCCGTGTGGACAGACGTACGGGACCTGCGTAGCGAACAACTGGTCCAATAATGAACGCATTTCCTGTTCATTCAGCGGGTCGCCCGCTTTGACGGCCGCTTTACAAGAAAACGATTTCACCAACCGTTCTCGCGGCTCGAGCTTCACGCCTTGCTCATCGGCTTTATACAAATCGAGAACATCCTGCAGGATCGACACTTCACGGCCCGGTTTCACGTCATTCGGAACTCCGTCGATAATGACCGTTGTCTTACCGAACAATTTCAAGCTGAAGCCGAGGCTCTCAAGAGAAGGTTGCAATTGGTGAACAAGCGCGGCATCCACCGCGGTCATCTCTATCGTCTGCGGGAAAAGGAGCTGTTGCGATTTCTTGTTCGGTTGGTCGAATCGCGCGACCGCGCGTTCGTAAATGACCCGCTCATGTGCGGCGTGCTGGTCGACGATGAGAAGACCGATTTCGATCGGGACGATGATATACTTGTTGTGAATCTGCCAGGTGTGGCCCGCGGATGGAGCAGCGGGGAGCTGAGCCTGGGTCGCGGGTTCCGGCGCTTGAGCTGTTGAGCGAAACGCTTCATCAATGTCTGCGGCTGAGGCCTGTTCCGGGAGCGGCGCCGGCCTCGGAAGAATTTCGCCCGTCGTCCTGTTCACACCGAACAATTCTTCCCAACGCGCGGCGCGCGGCTGCGGGCCGCCGGCAAACGGAGTGAATCGCAATCGAACGTCTCCCCCGCCTTCACGGGCCCCCATTGCCGGTATCAGATCCTGGGACGCCAGCGCCGTTCTCACCGCCGAGAGCACGAGGCGGTACATCGCGGACTCATCTTCGAACTTCACCTCCATCTTCGAGGGATGAACGTTGACATCGACCTTTCTCGGGTCGACGGAGAGAAACAGAACAAAGAACGGAAAGCTCCCCTTCTCCAACAGATGTTCGTAGGCCTGGTACACCGCGCGATTCAAACTGCGGTTGATGACAAAGCGGTTGTTGAGATAAAGGTACTGCTCGACGTGCGTCTTTCGGGCAAAGTCCGGCTTTCCCAGAAAACCGCCCACCGTGACGGCCTCCATGACTTCCTCGAAATGGAAGATTGTCTTCCAGAGTTTCTCGCCGAATACTTCCCTGACACGCTCATCGAGTGTTGACGGACGAACATGGAGAAGAGTCTCATCTTCGTTGACGAACTTTATTTCGAGTTGTGGAAAGGATATCGCAACCCGCTGCACCACATCGTAGATGTGCTTGAACTCAGTGTTCGTGCTCTTGAGAAATTTGCGACGCGCCGGGGTGTTGTAAAAAAGATTTTTCACGGTTATCGACGTTCCGGGAGAAACCGATTCTTCCGAGATTTCGATTTTCAGGCCCCCGTCAATACGGACTTGCGTGCCGACGTCCGATGCTGCCGGGCGTGTTCTCAATTCAATCTGCGATACCGCTGCGATCGACGACAATGCTTCACCCCGGAATCCAAGCGTGCGGATGTTTTCCAGATCTTCAAGCACCGCGATTTTGCTGGTGGAATGCCGTTCGAACGCAAGTGCCGCATCTTCCGGGCTCATCCCGCAGCCGTCGTCGACCACCTGAATCAATTTCCTTCCGCCTTCTTTGACGATCACGGTGACCGACTTCGCCCCGGAGTCGATCGAGTTTTCGATGAGTTCCTTGACGGCCGACGCCGGACGTTGAACGACCTCACCGGCGGCGATTTTGTTCGCAAGTGCCTCGGGTAGTATGTTGATCGTACGGGACACAGGTATTAGAATATCAATATGACGGACACCTCTTGCAGAGCTTTCTGTTGCCTGACTATCGATTACTGATTTCCGACATCCGTTTCACTCCCAAACCGGGTTCGTCATTGAGCATCAATTTCCCTCCGGCGACTTTTACTCCCACGAAGGGGTCATTCCTGATGAGGATGTTCCCGTCGAGGTCGGCATAATCCACGAGCGGCGAAAGCTGTGCGGCGGCTGAGATTGCCACCGAGCTTTCAATCATACAACCAAGCATGATTTTCATGTCCATGGCCTTGGCTGTGTGAATCATGCGCAGGGCTTCACGCAGACCGGTGCATTTCATCAACTTGATGTTGATGCCGTCAAAAACGCCATGCAATCTGGGAAGGTCATGAAGACGTATCGCGTTTTCGTCCGCAAGAACCGGCATGTGCACTTGCTCGCGCAGCCAGGCAGTTCCGTCTAGATCACTCGCCGGCAATGGCTGTTCTATGAATTCGACGCCCTGCTCCTCGAGCCAGAGGATCTTGTCGCGTGCCATCTCTTTCCAGGTCCATCCTTCATTCGCGTCGACACGGATGACTTTGTCGGTTATCTTCCTGATCGTCTTAATGATTTCTTCATCATTCGGGACTCCGACTTTGACTTTGAGGATGGGATAGATTTCGGCTTCCCTCACCTTTTGTTCAATGACCTCGAGTTTGTCGATTCCTATCGTGAAGGATGTGAAGGGCGTTTTTTCCTTGTCCAGACCCCAGAGTTTCCACAACGGAACACCCAGCTTCTTCCCGATCCAATCGTGAAGCGCGAGGTCCACAGCGGTTTTCGCCGAGGTGTTACCGGGAGCAAGTGCATCAACACAGGCGAGAATATCTTCCGAGAGGAACGGATCTTTGAATGGGGCCAGATTAACGCTCTTAAGAAAATCGATGACGGTATCCTTCGTCTCGCCATACCGTCCCGTCGGCGCCGCTTCGCCGTACCCGATGACGCCATCATGTTCAAGCTCAACGATGATGCAGGGGTCGATGACTTCCGACCCCCTTGCAATCGTAAAGGTATGGATAAGCTCCAGCCCGAAATACTTCCATGTCAATTTCATGCTTCAGCCCTCAAAGAGTGCGTCCACAAATGACTTCCGGTCGAACGGTTGCAGGTCATCGATTTGTTCGCCGACCCCGATATACTTCACGGGGATATTCAATTCCAGACTGATTCCGATCACAACTCCCCCTTTGGCGGTACCGTCGAGCTTGGTAAGAACCAGGCCCGATATGCCGATCGCCGACATGAACTGCTTCGCCTGCGCGATTGCATTCTGGCCGGTGGTCGCATCGAGGACGAGCAGAACTTCGTGCGGCGCGTCGGGCACTTGCTTCTGGAGCACGCGTTTGATTTTCTTCAACTCTTCCATCAAGTTCACTTTTGTGTGCAGGCGGCCGGCCGTGTCGATAATCATGACATCGATACCATGGGCGATCGCCGATTTGAGCGCATCGTAGGCAACGGCTCCCGGGTCGGCTCCCTGCGCCTGTTGGATGATTTCCACGCCGGCGCGCTGCGCCCAGATTTCCAGTTGTTCATTCGCCGCAGCACGGAACGTGTCGGCCGCGGCGATCATCACCTTCCTGCCTGCCATCCGGTAGTTGTACGCAAGCTTGCCGATCGTCGTTGTCTTGCCTACTCCGTTCACACCCACCACGAGCACGACATGTGGAAGGTGACCCGGCGGAATCACAAAAGGATCGGATCCTGATGTTGTTCCATCAACGAAGAGCCTTTGAATTTCATCCCGGAGAAGCTTATCAAGATCGGAGGGATTCTCGTAACGCTCCTTTTTGACTCTGTCCCTGACGCGTTCGATGATTCTCGCCGTCGTTGTGACCCCCACATCGCCTGCCAACATCGTCTCTTCGATACCATCCAGGAGCTCATCGTCGATCTTTGATTTCGTTGTGATAAGCTTTGTAATCTTTCCGAGAATATTCTCACGGGTTTTGGCAAGACCTTCTTTCAATCGGGTAAATTTGAACGCGTCAAGAAAGCCCATAGTTAAGCCTGTGGATTCCGGACGGACGGGTGCGGTCGTAAGGTCATAAGACCGATAAACCTGTTCACGTAGAGGATGAATGAAAGGCCTAAGATCAGGGAACTCAGAACCAGTAAGCTCTCTTTCAACCAATCGCTCCCGGGGTAGTCCACGACGATCACGATAGCAAGGGTAGTGACGACCACTACTGCCAACTTGCCCACCAGGTTGGATTGGAGGACAATCCCCCTGACCTTCTTGATGTACATCCCTCCAAGAAAAATCAGCATGTCCCTCACAATCAGCAACAGAAGAAACCAGATTGGTAATCTTCCCTGCAGTGCCAGAACCACGGCGACGATGGCAACGCCGATTTTGTCGGCGAGCGGATCGATGATCTTCCCAAGCTCCGTCACCTGGTTCAATTTGCGGGCCAGCATCCCATCGAATATATCACTGAAGACGGCAATCACGATCAGCCCGACGCCGAATAAACGCTGTGCCGGATTCGCGGACGAAACGAGAATGGCGATCGGAATTGCAAGCAATAACCGGAGAGCGCTCAGGAAGTTGGAAATTGTCCACCTTTTTTCGGTCATTGCGGTTCACATTTCATGTTCGTTTTTCGAGCCGCCGGTATCTATCGCTGTCGGATACTGGCCGCTGAAACATGCCGTGCAATACGACTCTCCGTGTTCGCGCGGAACGGAATCAAGAAGATTTTCCAGCGAAAGATATCCCAGGCTGTCGACGCCGAGTTCCCGGCGAATCTTCTCAACATCCCCATCGCACAGATTAGCAATAAGCTCCCCCGCCCTCGGGAAATCCATCCCGTAATGGCACGGGAACCGTATCATCGGCGATGTAACGCGAAAGTGGATTTCTTTGGCTCCCGCATTGCGAATCAATTTCACAAGCTGCTTCGACGTTGTCCCCCGCACGATGGAGTCATCGACAATAATCACTATTTTCCCCTTCAACACTCCCTTCACGGTGTTGAATTTTGTCTTCACTCTCATTTGCCGGAGATCCTGTGCCGGCTGGATAAATGTACGCCCGACATAATGGCTCCGAATAAGGCCGATCTCGTACTTGCTTTTGTTCCCGAGCTTCAAGTTCTCGGTCACGAATCCGAGAGTTGCCGTATTGCTTGAATCGGGTACGTTGATGATCACCACCGGCTCTTCATCGTTCTTCGTCTTCGCAGGATGTTCCCTTGCCAGTGATTTCCCGAGTTTTCGACGAACACGGTCGACACTGTCGCCGAAGATCTGGCTATCGGGTCTTGAGAAATAGACGTATTCGAAGATGCAGTAATGCGATTCTTTGTTATTCTTCCGCAAATGGTATGACTTGGCCTCTCCGGTACGGAGAGATTCCCGGTCCAATACCATCACCTCACCGGGTTCTACATCACAAATGTATTCCGCATCGATGATATCGAAAGCGCACGTCTCCGAAGCAACGACGAACGATCTGCCGATTTTCCCCAGAGCGAGAGGACGCCAGCCATGGGGGTCGCGGGCGGCAATGAGTTTGTCATCCGTCAAAATCGTGATAGAGAATGCTCCCTGCACCCGGTCAAGCGCGTCGATGATTTGGCGGATCTGGTCGGACTCTTTGCTTCTTGCAATGAGATGGAGGATGATTTCTGTGTCCGCCGTCGTCTGAAAAATCGTTCCCTCGTCCTGAAGTTGCTTTCTGATTTCTCTGAAATTCGTGAGGTTGCCGTTGTGGGAGATTGCGATGTTTCCATTCCTGTAGTTGACGATGAACGGCTGGAGATTCAGTTTATTGTCGGATGCGCCCGCAGTGGAATAACGATTGTGCCCTATTGCCGCATTGCCGCGGAGTGCGTGTGAGAGAATCGTATCATCTTTAAAGACGTCGTTGACAAGTCCAAAATCCTTGTGGACATGGAACCGATATTTCTTCGCGTTCTCATCGAATTCTGAGGTGACAATCCCCGCCCCCTCCTGTCCCCGATGTTGAAGTGCATGGAGTCCATAGTAGGCCATCTGCGCCGCCTGGTCGTGGCCATAAATCCCAAAGACTCCGCAGTGGTCACGGGGTTTATCGTCGTCGAATCGAATACTCGTGGGAAAGGGAAATAATTTCATGTCTCACAAAATAATCAAAATTCGGACGCAACTCAAGCGTCCCAGATTGAAAGGAGCGTATCGTGCAGCCACGATGTGTCGTCGCGTCCGGGGTAGTCCGTCATGTAGTGCAATCCACGACTCTCCTTGCGGCTGAGGGCGCTCCGGATGATAAGGTCGGCGACCGTCGCAAGATTCCGCAGTTCAATCAGGTCCTCGACAACCTTCGTCCGCTTGTAAAACACTTCCACTTCCTCCATGATGAAGTTGATTCGCCGCAGCGCGCGTTCCAGGCGCAGGCTGGAGCGAACAATCCCGACATAATCCCACATCAGTTCCTGAATTTCCCTTTTGTCGTGAGAAATGAGAACCCACTCTGCCGCATTGAAGGTTCCGCTCTCATCCCAGTCGGGAATGAGCGGGAATGACGGACGACTCGAGGCGAGGGTTTTCTCGGCATCCAGGTAAGCCCTGGATGAAAACACAATCGCCTCGAGCAGAGAATTGCTCGCGAGACGGTTCGCTCCATGCACACCCGTCATCGCGACTTCCCCGCAAGCATAGAGATTGCTAATCGAGGTCCGACCGTTCAGATCGGTGACGATACCTCCACACGAATAGTGCGCGGCTGGGACGACAGGAATAGGCTCCTTCGTGATATCGAGTTTGTATTTTGTCAGACATGTTTCATAGATGTGTGGAAAGTGTTCCTTCACCTTTTCCGCAGGCAGATGCCGCAGGTCGAGCACGACGTAATCATCCCCGCTCTTCTTCAATTCAACGTCGATCGCCCGGGCGACGATGTCCCGGGGCGCAAGAGAGCCGCGGCGGTCGTAACGGGTCATAAAATCCTCGCCGCTTGTGGTTCTCAGAACTCCCCCAAAACCGCGAACGGCCTCTGAGATCAGAAACGCGGGAGAGCCCGAATTGTACAACGAGGTCGGATGAAACTGAATAAATTCCATGTTGCCGATCGAAGCACCCGCGCGGTACGCCATAGCGATTCCATCTCCCGTCGCGATCGGCGGGTTTGTCGTATGGCGGTAGACCTGACCCACACCACCGGTACAAACGAAGGTGACACGAGCAAGGAATTTTTTGACCTCGTTCGCACTCACGTCTAGCGCGTACACACCCCAACAGTGAATCGGCGTGAGCTTGTTCAAGGGGATACCCACGTTGTGTTCGGTGATGAAATCGATGGCGAGGTGGTCCTCAAAAACGGTAATGTTGGGATGATGGGCGATCCGAGAGAGCAATGCCCGTTCAATTTCCCTGCCCGTGTGGTCGTGCGCATGAACAATACGGTTGCGGGAATGCCCTCCTTCTCTCCCAAGGTCGAGCTTCCCGTTATGCTCCGTGAAATCGACGCCCAGCATCGTTAGTTCTTTCAGGCGCGACGGCCCTTCCCTGACGAGCACTTCCACAGCATCCCTATGGCAAAGCCCGACGCCGGTGTCGAGCGTGTCCTGAATGTGCAACTCGAATGAATCCTCGGATGATGCGACCGCAGCGATCCCCCCTTGCGCGTAGTTCGTATTCGATTCCGCCTTTTTTTTCTTTGTAACGATGGCAACCGTGCCCACCTCTGCTGCCCTGATCGCTAGTGACAGACCGGCGATGCCGCTGCCCACGATGAGAAAATCAATCCGAATTTCTTTTGTCATGGCGATTTATATGCGGAGAACGGGAACGAGGTGGTTCAAAATATGGAAAATGAACGCGCAATTTTCCCGAAGCAAGTCCAGACGACCCTCGTTGCGGATCACAAGATCGGCACGTGCCGTTTTGACCTCCGGCGGTAACTGTGATTTCATCCTCAATTGTGCTTCGCCCCGGGTTATTCCGTCCCGTTTTGCTATTCGTTGGATCCGCACTCCCTCGCCGGCATCAACCACCACCACGACATCAAACAGATCCTCGGCATGCGCCTCGTAGATAAGGGCTGCTTCCACAACAACAATTCCGCTGCTTCTGGTCGACCTGATCCTCTGTCGCAGGTTTTCCAGTACATAGGGATGAACAATGTCGTTCAATTTTTCCTTGAGAGCGTTGTCCTTGAATATGAGGGCTGCCACCTGCTTCCGGTCGAGCACCCCATTCCTGGAATACACATGATCCCCGAACACACGTCGGATTTCTCGCTTCACCGCCTCTTGCCTATTGATGATTTCCCGCGCGATCACGTCCGCAGAAAAGACCAGCGCTCCAAGCTGCTGGAACACCAAACAAACCTCCGACTTACCACTGCCGATTCCGCCGGTGACCCCGACGACAAGTGATGATCCTCGTCCCGATGTTTTCCTGGATTTCATAAACAGAGAAGCCAGCCCTCTTCCTACTCCGGCTGGCTTCTTCTCATTGTTCCCTGGTTATTTCGCGTATGCAATTGATCGCTTTTCTCTGATAACGGTCACCTTGATTTGACCGGGGTATTCCAATTCCGACTGAATTTTCGCCGCGATATCATGGGCGAGCATATCCGCCATCGCATCATCGATCTTATCGTGTTCTACGATGACCCTGATCTCCCTCCCTGCCTGGATGGCATACGTGTTTGCGACGCCGTCGAAGGTCTTTGCAATTTTCTCCAGTCGTTCCAAGCGTTTCGCATAGATCTCCACGGATTCACGCCGGGCACCCGGCCGGGCACCACTGATCGCGTCCGCCGCCTGCACGAGCGCTGTGATCGGCGTTTCCATAGGAATATCTTCATGGTGTGCGCCGACGGCGTTAACGACTATGGGGTGTTCGCCGTATTTCTTCACAAGGTCGTAACCGAGGAGAGCGTGAGGACCTTCAACGGACCGGTCCACCGTCTTCCCGATGTCGTGCAACAACCCTCCGCGCTTCGCCAGCGTTGGGTCGAGACCGAGTTCCACGGCCATAAGGCCCGTAAGCTGCGCGACCTCGATGCTGTGGGCCAAGAGATTCTGTCCGTAGCTCGAGCGATATTTCATCAATCCAATGTGCTTCAGAATTTCCTGGTGGGCCCCGTGCAATCCGCACTCGAGCAGCGCATTTTCGCCCGTGTGAAGGATCTCTTCATCGAGTTCCTTCCGGACTTTCTCCACCACTTCTTCAATGCGTGAGGGATGAATACGGCCGTCGGCGATGAGGCGCTCAAGGGAGATGCGCGCGACCTCGCGCCGTAATGGGTCGAAAGCTGAAAGAATAACGGCTTCGGGGGTATCGTCGACGATCACGTCCACACCCGTCGAGGCCTCGAAGGATCGGATGTTGCGGCCTTCTTTGCCGATGATGCGTCCTTTCATTTCGTCATTTGCGAGATGGAGAACGCTGACGCTCGCTTCCACCGAATGGTCGGAAGCACTTCTCTGAATCGCCTGGATAACGAGTTTTTGGGCTTCCTTTTTCGCTTCCAGTTTCGCCCCGTCACGCACTTCCTTGATGCTCTGCGCCGCTTCTGCTTTCGCTTCGGTCACCAGGTTCGCCATCAACGTTTTTCTCGCATCCTCGCGGGTCAAACCCGACACCCGCTCCAGTCGCTGGTTCTCGTCCTGAATAAGCCGCTGAAGCTGCGACTGTTTCTCTTCGAGCTGTTTGACGCGTTCATCGCTCTCTCGTTTGGCTTGGGTGAGTTCCTTCTCCTTCTTGTTGATGAGCTCAACCCTGCGCTCCAGGTTCTCCTCGCGCAAACTTAGCTGCTTCTCGAACGCCTGAAGCTTGCTCCGCTTTGAGTTGATTTCGTGGTCGTGTTCCTGTTTCTTCTTGTACCATTCATCCTTCACCTCAAGCAGTTTTTCCTTCTTGAGATTGTTGGCATCACGCTCGGCGTCTGCCAGAACCTTTTTCGCCCTTTCTTCGGCGCTTGCGACCCTGTTTTGACCGATTCGCCGGTCGAAATACCAGCCCAGGGCGAACGACACACCAACGAGTACAATGACAATGGGAACAATCACATATAGTTCAAGTACCATATTTCCCCCGAATCAGTGAAAAAAAGAAAACCGCACCTGGCCGTTCGTCATGTGTATTGAAGAATCTCAGATAATACACAGTGGGTACCCGCCTGAACGTTTCTTACTTCCACTGTCTGCACATCCAAATAAATTTGGAGGTAACGCAAATCCCGCCTAAACGGGATGAGGCCTGTAATGCGACGTCCGAGAGCCGAGTTCCCTATTAAAGTTACTTGACAGATTCTTTA